>Ga0056115_1001473_pt1 | contig 11255 bp, 10 predicted proteins | sample WorMetOlspDAHAB1_FD_77007 | JGI IMG/M metagenome (GOLD analysis project Ga0056115, IMG submission 77007) | Marine gutless worms symbiont microbial communities from Max Planck institute for Marine Microbiology, Germany - Olavius sp. DAHAB.1 ... | reverse complement strand
CTACTCCTATGTTTTCTTAATATATATGTATATAGACTTTCATTGATTTTATCATTTGCTTAGAATGTGTTTTAATAATATTTCTTAATTTAGTAACTTATTTTGCCATTTGTACATGAATCAGTTGTATGTTGGCAGATAGTAGCTAAATGTTTGTGTTGCGGTTGATTTTTAAAAATGAGTTTAGGACATTGTATTGCGACATGTCAGCGTGCTTCTTGGCTACAACCAATCGGAAAAGTCATTCAGTGTTCCACCATACAAGCTGAGGTCATTTTTTTCCACTTGTTTAAGTTGATATCGAGTTGTTAAAGCCGTTGTATGAATGTTTGTGTATGTGTTATATCGTCTTTCACATATTGTCAACTGTTGGTAACTGAGCCTTTCTGGTTGCCACCGCCAAGATCTGGAATGCACTGCCTGACAGTGTAGTTTCAGCATCGTCCGTCGATCTTTTCCAGCATCAGCTGGAGACCTTTCTATTGTTAGCAATTTTATGGACCTCGCAGAAGTCTTGATTGCTTCGGTTACTGTATAAAAGTTCTGATTGATTGTACCGATGATTTGGTTGTTTGCTTGTGGTGCAAACAGGTATTCTGCTGTGTTCAATTCATACATGTTTGGCTTGGCCAGAGTAAGATTATTTTTCATTTTTATTTGTGTTGTATTAATGTATCATTTCTGAATGAAATGACCTTCACTGGCGACTCGAGCCAAAATGTAGCTTTCACTAGATCATAGATGCCAAATTAGTGTCTTAAGTTTTCTTTGGTGTTGTCAAAAACCAAACTGTGTTAAGTAGTGGTGAATTGTTTGCAATTTGACAGCACATGTCGAATGCTGACCTTGCTGTGTTGTTCTTGAACCTGTTAAATGCACCCTATTTTTTTACCAGAAGTTGGCGCAATATAAATCATTTGCGTACTTACTTAATTACTTACTTATTTACTTACTTAAATGGGTTAGTGAAACACACAATATGTTGGACAAATATCGACAGCAATCCACATTTGAAGTGGACTTGGCACACGTCAATGTGATTTCGGAAGAGGAGTTGGAAGCCACATTGGACCGAACCTACTGGCATCAAGCTGCTACCCTATGTGCCTTGTTGCATGTCCCGACCTAAGTCTGTATGTAAGTCTAAGGTCCATGTGGGTGATTTATTAACAGAAGAGTGTGTACATTTTCTGTGCAGGTGTTGGATGAGAACTATGAGCTTGGCAACATTATTTTGCCGATGTCGATGATACTGTTGCAATACTGTCCATCACCTCAGCGCTATGCCAGCGACTACCAGCCTCCAAACTATACAGTCTGGCTGCTGGAACCAACAATGAGACACTGCTGGCTTATGGCTTTGCTTGTCATTCTCTACAAGGTCTTTTCATCAGTTAACTGCTGTAATCTAATGTTGGACTGGTGATCAAAAGGTCACGGGTTCAAGTGTCACCTATTGCACGGCTGAGTACAGCCCTAGGCAAGCTGCTCACACACACCTGCCTCTGTCACCAAGCAGTCTAATTTGGTACTTGTGCTGCGGCAAAGCTAGGAAGAGAACGTGGCTCTGAAGTCGCACTGGCCATGCGTCGAAGACTTTGTGGTACATCCACTGATCGTCTCAAACGCCTTTGAGAGGGAGATGAGTGGACCATCTATGGTCCACTATGGACAGTGGTCCCATGTTGCGTTCTGTGAACATGTGATACTGCTGTTAATGTGCAACGTTCGTGAATTGTGTAAAAACAGTCTGTGTTGCATGTATTGTTGGCAGTTGCATGATCATGGATGTAACATGTGGTCCTGTCGAAGAAATGAAAAAAAGTTGTTGCTGACTCCAGAGTTTTCCCTAAGCACCCACACCAAAGTAGCCACTTGCAGTGTTACTTGAGGTTTGTGTGCTCAGAATCAGTGGAGGGACATCGGAGATGACGGAAATCGGAAATCTCGAAATTGGTTTATACAGCAGCTTGCTCATACTACTGTACCAGCAGTGAAGTGACCCTATCATATCTAGAGTATCCAATGACATTTTAGGATATTGTTTCAGCTGTGATTCAGCTGCTTAAGTTGCTTCAGCTGCTGCAAACTGATTGGGGTTAATTTTTTAAAGTATGCACGTATCGCCTATGAACTTTTTATTACTTCAGCCATTAAGAATTGTGTGCTACTAGCAGTGCTGCCTATTATCCAGACATAAGTTATTCTAGATCTCTGCAGTGTATTAACAGTGGCGGTGTACAGGTTATAAAATAATTGTTTGCGTGTGCGTTTGCGATGTAGTACCAGTATAATGTGAGTCCTGCGTCGGGAATCATTCAGATGCTGGTTCGCATTGCTGTGAACACGGTTGAAGCGCGTACGCACGAGTGCAGAAAGCAGGATGACACTTGCGAACCTGCAAGTCCAGTCATTCATCGAACTCGAGGTCTTTGTCTTTTCTTCGTCTGCGATCGATATTCTCGTCTTCATTGCTTCGTCTGTTACGTCTGCATGATCCGTGTATCTCGGGGAATGAGAAAAATGGTCGAGATTTCAACTTTGAAAAGGAAATTAAAGATTCAGCAGTGGACGGAGTAGGAATTGATGTTTTCTTGACACATTTGGCATTGTTCATCATATCATCCCGCAGACCTAACTCCATCATGTCTGTGTTGTTGTTTGCTTATATCTGATTCTTTCTAGCAAAATTAGTCTGTGCAGTTCTTAAACCGGAGTGCTCCAAAGTTGCTGCAGTTCTTTCTCAGACAAAATGTATCAGTAGCAGTGGCGGATCAGTGAACTCCGTCGTAGGGCAAACTCGGGTTGTTTTGGACACTTTAAAAGAAATTCAGATGTATTTATTTAAGTGCATTTTGTTGAGTTTAGAATTTTTACCCGCTTCTTTCCAGTCGCGAGGCCAGAGGTTTTGCAGTGGGTGGGGGGTCGCAGCGGGGGTCTGGAGCAGACCCCCAGCAGGGTCTAGGGCACATTGCGACAACCATAGTTCAGGGGGGTACCCCTAGTACCCAAAATAGTTTTCACTGGTTCTGTACAAATCTCGTGAGTGGCCCTGCTTCTTTCTCGTGAATCCCTTCCAGTATTTGTCGGGATCTGTCGCTGAATGATGAGTGGCGAATGTGCAGATACGAGTACTGTGTCTGCTGGTGATTTGGAGTTGGAGAACATCATTGAGACGGAGACGCCGCCGCAGAGTCCTGCAGTGCTGATGAGCTGCGAAAAGCCGGTGACGCGGATCGTGAATTCAGATCGCAGACGATGCAGCATCATTGTCAGTGTTGATGACGATGACGACGAACAAAACGACGTGAAGACATCCGACAGACGTGCAAGAAACGCCGATGCAGATACCGATGTACCACCAAATCCATGTCCATTGCCTGATTCGACTCAGTTTCCGCTGTCGCCTGTGTCATCATCTCCTGGATCTCCTGTGGCATTCAGCATGTGTCCGTTGCGACTTGGAAAGACGTTTGCGTTCAGTTCATCCGATGGTGAGGCTCGTTCGGCAAACGCAGCTGCCGAAGCATTCATACATCGCCAGCAGGAACAAGTGACGAGAATTGCCGAGTATCACAAGCGAAGTTCGCTCATCGATGAAACTCAGCTGATCGTAAGTTGCATTGCATTTTTGCTGGCATTGTAGTCTTGTGTCAAAGAACAAAGTGTCTTGAGGTGATATTTAAACTGAAGTAAATTTCACTGATAAAATTCATGACTACTGAAAGCATGCCTGCCCATGCTGGACAGTTTGTATGCTAACTACTTTGATATTACTTTATGACATTTATTAATTCCCTACTAGCATATTATATAGGGTAGGCCATTTCAGTTTTCATTTTCATGTAAATCTCACCCAGTCATTCACATTATCATGGCTCACTGTTTCTATTGTCAGAAGTGATTCATTCACAGCGTCTGTCACCCGTTCGACCCAGTGACGATGTGACGTTTGAGGAGTTTTTATTATGCAATGAAGATGTAGCACATTGATTTCCTAGGAAATTGCCTAGATCACATTGTATTTCCCTGTTTTCTCTTTGTTCTAAAATTGCCTGGTAAGTATGTTTAGGGTTTGCATTGTTTGTGTTTGTTGCAACATAATGTCGTACATGTATTGTGTTAATGATTTGTAGCAAGTGGCTTCCAAGACTGAAGCTACAGCTGGTGATTCTCTCAAGACTTCTCGTGGTCATGCTGATAGCGATGATGACAGCAACTCACCCATCACGCATGCACCTTTGAACTTTGATCCAAATGTTCGACTTACTTCAAGCCTCGGGCATTTGCATTTGGGTTGCGTCCCAGAAGATTTGACAGAATTGGAAGAGGAAGAGGAGTATGAAGCTGATGATGGCGATGACGAGGGAACTTCGGTAACAGAGCAGCTGAATGAGGCTGCTGCTGCTGTGACATCAAGTAATGATGTTGCCAAAGAGTATATACCATCCGTGCATGACACTGCTGATCTGACATTACATATCGAAAGTAAGTTACTCCTGTCAGTTTTGGCTGAAACCATAGTTCTGTATCTTGACCAAGTTTCTGCAAACTTCTATTACGACCACAACCATTCACAAGCATCGACTGGACACTGGCAGCATTGACTTACAGAACTAAACATGTAAATTTGATAATATTATTTGTGAGCATGTTGCAGTGCAGCAGTTTCTAAGGCACTAATATTTTATACTACATTCTTGTTTGTTTTTATTAAATGAAGTACAGTTATGTCATTTTGTGTGAAGTTTTTGCAACAATTTATTTTTTTGTGGACTTGAAGCATTGATGATGTTTGCAACAGGTGACGTGGATGACAGTCCAATCCAGAGTCCGGAGTTTCTCAGTCGAATTAAGCCGAACTATCGTCAACGCAAGGTGCGCAAGACCGGTCTAAGTACGGTGGAGTTGCAGAAAGCAGTTCCAGAACTGAGTGACCTTATGTCAGCCGAGCGACAATCGTCACTTTCTGCGTATGTATAGTTTTGTCTTCATTCCACTATACTTGTCACAGAATTGTTGTGCGTGCAATACTTTGGACAGATTATACTGCGATTGTCCGTCAATATGTCTGTGTGAACTTTTCAAGTTCAGTCGAAGATTAACTGTAGCTTTTATTGTTTGGCCAGTATATTTCTATTTGAGGCTGAGGATTTAAGGGTTATCAAATTTGACAGCATCGCAACAAGTGCAGAAAATGTGCGAGAAAACAGAGACTAACGAAAACGATCAACACACAATACCGCATTACACGGTGTGCATGTTTTCTGGTCCGTGAACAAATTTGCAAAATTGTCAACAACAGCGTGTCTTATTATGCACGTGCTGGACTGACTGGAGACACCCATACTTAGGTCCTAACAGTTTGATGTAGCACTTGTGTAAAATTGACTACTATCGTTGTGTCCAGTCGTCGTACGAGACGTGCTGAACTGTTGAGCAAGTCGTCGCAGTCAGCTGCTGTTGCCAAACGTCAACCTGCTTCCAGCGCTCGTTCAACTGCAGCCGCATCCGCCGCGGCCACTGAAAGTCTAGTGGTCGACCGATGTCCGACGTGTCACGTGGTGCTGGAGTCTTATGATGACGACACCATCAGTCTGTGCATTGTGTGTCTTGCAACGTTCATTCATCGCGAACCGGCGCTGGCTGCACCACTGCTGCTCGACACACTGCATGCAGTCTCAAGAGTCGCAACGTGCAGTCCTCATCCTTGGCTGTCCGACTTGTCAGTATAGTATTTCTCTACTGCCACGGCAGTTTTACATATTCACTATGACTCTCAGTAATGATAATCTAGCCTGCTGTTGTTGTAATTTGTTTGTTTATAGATTAGTTTTTGTTCTCTTATGGTGCCATTATTTTGCATTTACTCCCTCGGAGAACCTTAGCAGCATGCAAAAACTCATCATGTGTAGCAGTTTGTCGTAATTGTGTGCAGGAGCGGCGTCATAGTTCCTGGCAACTGTGTCAGTGTCGCACGCCAGTTCCTTCGATGCGTTCTCCATCAGCTGGCACCGAACAACATATTTCCGCAAATTTTCATGGCGCCTCTCGGAGACAGCAACATGTTGAAGGTGATCGCTGTGGCACTGACGGACTTTGCTGATCTCAACTGCTATGCTGCTCTTCAGCTGCTACTTGAGGTATCATCGCCGCATATTTTCTTGAGTTTTAATTGCAGATGGAAACAAAACAGTGTTGATTGGTTTTGTTTCGGACACGTTCGTATTTGATATTTCGTTTTCTGAAGCTCAGTACAATCTTTTCAGTGTTGCGCCTCTGTAACCACCTAACGGCATTATGGCGCTATATAAATTTCGTATTATTATTATTATTATTATTAGAATTTTCTGAATAATCGTGCAGTTAGTTCAGTCTTTGTTTTCAGCAAAGGGCCATTCACATTTTGCGTGACAGTAATTTTAAACATCTAAATTTTTTGCAGTATTTGAATGGTTGTCAAATAGCGTATGTTAAATGTGGCTGTTGGCGTACGTTGCTGATGCAGGGAATCAATGACAGAAAGATGATGTCAAGCGATGATCTGAGCAACCTGATCGTCAACCTGGCAACGTACCTCGACTGCATTGGTCTTGAGAACTCATCTCCGGCATGGCCTGCCATTCTTACTCAGTTTGACGTTTTCTTCCGTCGTCTCCTGCTGATGATGTCGTCCATGTCAAACACGTTCGAAATGGATTCGATCCTGAAAATGATGATCGGTGTTCTGAAGATTCCTGGCCTTGCTGCAGCTAAGGTATGGAGCAGCTTGTATACGTTGTTGCTTGTGGTTCATGCTGTTGCAACGATGTTAACTTTGTTATGGCCCCAACAAGTAATATTTTCAGTTTACTCATTAATATAAAGTTTTTAACTATAACATACTTTGAAGAGGCACAACAACATAGTCGTGCTGAAAATTCTGTTAAATTCTGACTAACTAACTAACGATATTCGATGTGGATACATGCCACATCAGACTAGCACTAACTGCAGCAGTCTACTGATAGCTGTAAGACAATGCTCTAAAACAGCAAAATCTAGTTTATCTGGAGTGTGAAATGTTGTTTACTAATTTTTTTTATCTCTGTTGTTAGAAGTAACAATTTAGAAACATAAGTTGGCATGGCTAAATGACGTGTGTTTTTCTTGTGCAAACAGCTAGTGTTGTTTTGTTTTAGGGAATATTAGATCCGTTTTCGAAGCTGTTAAGCTACACAGTGCAGAACTGCACGTTTCACCTGCAGCAGTTAATGGATATCTGTTCGTTGTCTGGCAGAGCTCTGACAAAGGTTCATTATTGGCTGTTCACATCAGCTACATGGATAGCTAATAGCCTAATACTATCATTGTTACTAGTATGATTATACTGAAAAAAACTGCATGAAGTCTACTGATGGTTGTAAGACAGTGCTCTAAAACAGCAAAATCTAGCTTATTCAACTTAAATGTAGCTGATGTTTTCCTCTTTAAACTTTCAACAACCCCCTTGGCAGCAGTGTGATAACCGAACGAATTTGAACATACAAATTTATGGATTTATTGCCAGTATATTTTGCGTTTTTCTGAAGACTCCGTGAAATTGTGAGTACAATTTGGCTTATGCTGAAGAAAATTCTGTTCAGCGTCGCCCTTCGTTCTTACCAGTTTTCATTGTCTTTGAGGCCACACATTTTATTTCGTCTCATTTTTCATTGTTTATCTTCAGTGAGGTCAGCGAGGTCATCTTGACACACTTTTCTGTTTAGATTGTTAACATATGAGTGTTGTGTCGGTGACGTTAATTACTGTCCGTTATATCTTTGTATGCAGGAACGAGACAAGATGTTTCTTCCGCGATGCATTGTCTTAGAACTCATTCAGGCACTGAAGTTCAAGATGACACTGCCTGACGAAAACCTCATTCTCCTTGTACAGGTCACAGTAGCAGTCTGTTCACTGCTATTAAATGCAGTTCCTCTAAACAAAATTCACAAACAAGACATTAAACCTGGGTGAGCATGTAGTAACTGCTGAGATGTACAGTCATTTGGTCCAGTGGCTTTTCCAGTCTCATGGTCATTATTAAGACCACAGAATTACTGTACAAGTTATGTATGTGAATATTTGTGAAAAAAATCAAGAGGATTTGTATTTTTATTATTTTATCGTTTTTGGGGAGCCGCATAATTTCTTTGTCCAGTTACATAGCACAGATTATAAAATCAGATCAATTTGGTTTCTGTGAGCCTTCCAGCAATGCAGAATGTTGCGAGTCGGCTACAGTCTGCATGTAACTGTGTAGATGGTGTGTTTGGATGCTGGTGGAACACTCGGCCCTGTCAACATCGTAGCAGACTTAGTTTCGTATCAGTACAATCCTTATTCACAGAGTTTGGTGTCGACCAATGTTGCCGAGTGCATGCGACAGCATCTGAACGAATGTGTCGAGTTTATCGCCGATCTGCATACAATCAACAAAGTTAAGGTATCATCACACTGCTCAAATTGCAAAGGGGCCCGATTTGGTCCGACTGTCTTAGTTTTGCAGCAAGTCTCCTTAGAGTCTGAGAAAAATGGGATTTTACATGGGTTTGGTTTGGGTTCCTGTGTTGTCTTTTTTATTTCATCTGTAACAAAATATTGGTCCTAACTTATGTGCAAAATGAAATTTTACTGACTAATAGCACATGTCAACTTGTGTTGCAGTTGCCAGGGAGTGGAAAGGATGCCCCATACAGCCAGATATTTCCTTACCCCTTCGATGCCTAAATATGTTCAAGGCCATCTTAGTTACTATTGTATAATTTTACCACTGTATCACGAGTGACGATATTGTGGTTGTTCCATAATTCTGTAGTTGTTTTGTGGTGAGGCGATGTTCGTTATTCAGGTTATCAGGACAGTAGTAGTAGTGAGTACAGTTTAACGCTGAGGTTATCAAGACATGCATCGAGGCCACAGTATATGAACCCAGTGCACTACACCACAAGGGTAGAGGGAATCGGAAAGCTGGTTGGCTGTAGTGACCAGAGTGTTTGATGTCTGTGCGTGTGTGCATGCACTGTTAGTAGAAAAACGAGGAAAGAATAGTCTTTGTATATGTTTTATTCATATACGGAATATTTAGCAAGGTATTTCTTGGCCCAAGGCGAACATTAGGTTATGACAAGTCATAGCGCCAAACGCCAGATTTCAGTCCATTATAATAAATAATTGCTAAAATGATATGTTTTTATTGAAATTGCACAAGGGGTATGCTTACAGGGCAAAATTTTTGGCTGTGAAATCGCCAAATTTCGAACAAACAACTCAAAATTTGGCTTCTTGTAGGAACCTCCATCCTGTTGTATTTCATGCAGATTGGCCCAGGTTGGCGCAGATTGCTACAGGTCGAAAAAGCTTCAAAATCGGCTAATGACGGACCACAATTATGGTTTGCTCCTTCCAGTAATTAACAGTTGCAAAACATTGAAGGACGAATGTTCCACGTTTCGCAGAGTAAAGGCAAAGATAAAGGTTAAGCACTTAGATAGCACCACAAGCCACATACTTGCAGCGACAATGGCGCTGTGTGTCACAGACAGGACCCGTCGTTCAGCCTAGGCCACAGCCCATGCCCGCATGTACGAACTCTGGACCTTATGGCTATGCAGCCATACGCAGCAGCCCCACTCTGCAGTATAATATTGTCTCCACCCCCATAATCCATACACTTACATGGATTGCCACTCGTTTACCAACCCAGTAGAGATGGAAGGGTGAGTGAGTAGTTGCTTAATGGCACATCAGCACAAGATAGGCTATTTAGTGCCATTTAGAGATGGAAGGCTGACTTGGCCTCGTTGGCTACCCATAGCAGACAGTTTACCCACAAATTCAACCATAGATCTGGCCCAATCACGGGAAGTCCGCCAGCCTAAGACTGACGTCCTAACCACTGCTGTAGGTACTTCTTACTGCTTTGCCAGGATAACCACGTTATTTTTGTAGCATTTGAATTAAAGTTTATGTTTTTGTTTGTCATTTGGACGATGTAGAACAACTTGAAGATGGGTGTAGCAGTGCAGAATCTGAACGAGGACACTCTTGGCAGTCACTTGAAGGCTGGCATTGCTCAGTTTGTAGCGCTGGAATTCACACGCGCTGGTGGCCGAGACAACCGAATGTTGAACAGATATCTCCCGTGGTTGTATCATCCACCGTCTGCCATGCAACAAGGGTGAGCAGTCGTTTCATCAGTCAAGTGTATTATCTCTGTAAATGTCGCTGGAAGGACTTAGAGTTTGCCTATACAGGACGTGAATGTGCTCTTGGATGATTTTCTTTCTTGTTTATTTTATGTTTTTATAATTTAAATTCTTGAAAATAGCTATAGGAAAGTTGTTGCATATCTGAGCATGTGTTCATGGCAATTTGTCACAAGCTGATTTTGAGATTTATGTTCTACATGGACGAACCGGCAAATCATTTTTCATCTTCATGAAATTTTCATCATACGTCCCATTCTTCGTGCCAGATTTTGCATAACTGTGTCTCACGTGCACCACATTTGCACCGTTTTGGCGTCTTCTCATTGTAGGCAAGTGTTCCATTCCGCTGGAAGCAGTGGCTATTCAGCTTATATACTGGGCTTTAAGTATTGCTGAAAGTTGCGTTTTTTATACTTTGTCAAATTGACAAAATCTTTGCAACATTTGTCCTCCATCAAAAAATTTTAGTTCTAATGAACTAACAGATTTGAAGGTGTCGTTTTTCCGAAAATTGCTGCCTTAGTCATTTGGAAACTTTTTCTAGTGGGTGACTAGAATATTTCTGAAATTAGGAAATAAGATGTCATATATAGGCTAAAAATAATGTAATTGTGGTTGTTATATTTGTAGTCCGCGAGAGTTCATCGACTGTGTTGCACACATCCGGGTGCTGTCGTGGCTTCTGATCGGCTCATTGACTCACACAGCAGTGACAAAGGCTGCCGCTGTCACTGTCTGCCAGCCTTTGGATCTAGCAGCTAGCTCTTACATTGCCGACCACATCATGGTTATACTGACTGGTTTTGCTGAACAGTCAAAGGTAATCCTAGTTGCACTTTTGTTCAAATCACACACACATCACTTGATAGCAATTCGATTTGGCAGCAGTAGAAGATTAGAGTTTGGTGAAAGTGCAACAAACAATAAACAAATGAGTTTAACCAAGTAAATTTTTGTGTCAACTTTTCTCAACATAAGAACCGTAATTAATGACAGTACGTATGGAGAAAGTTAGCCACGAAT
>Ga0056115_1001472_pt1 | contig 11256 bp, 13 predicted proteins | sample WorMetOlspDAHAB1_FD_77007 | JGI IMG/M metagenome (GOLD analysis project Ga0056115, IMG submission 77007) | Marine gutless worms symbiont microbial communities from Max Planck institute for Marine Microbiology, Germany - Olavius sp. DAHAB.1 ... | reverse complement strand
GCGCGGTTTGTCTCCGAGGCAAGGGCCCAGTGTCCGGTGAAGGAGAGTGCGAAAGCTGGATAGATCCAACCCCCCTCATCCGGCCCTGCGGGCCACCTTCTCCCCGACGGGGAGAAGGTGGCCCGCAGGGCCGGATGAGGGGGTTTGGATCTATCCAGCTTTCGCACTCTCCTTCACCGGAAACTGGGCCCTTGCCTCGTAGACAAACAGCGCCCGGACCTTGTCCCAGAAGGCGCCGCCCAGGATGAAGAAGCTGATCACGAAGGACAGATCCAGAACCAGGCCGAAGACGATGCGGTGCTCCTCGTAATAGGGGATCAGGTGCGGCGCATAGAAGATGAACGGGGTCAGAAGGAACGGCGCGAACATGATGACCAGGCCCACGTTGTAACGGGTCCGGCCGACGTCGCGCGGCGGGCCGTAGCGCCGGAAGACGGCCATCACCTTCTGGGTGAGATAACGGAACCCGGCCTTGCCGAGGCAGGCAATGGCAATGAAGCCGAAGATCTCCGGTCCGCCGACAATCAAGGCGCCCGTCAATGCGGTTTTCGCGGCAACCGGCAGGTCAGTCAGCGCCACCAGCGGCACGAAGACGGGCGAGATCCAGGCAAGAACAAAAAAGACCAGCCCCAGCTTGAACCTCAGACCAGGCGGCGGCAGCACGGCGGCAGCCGATGTTTGCGATGACTCCGGCATCTACCCCTCCTCGGCGCTGTGCTCTTGTGTGACCCGCTCCGGCGGAAGGCCGGCTCTAACCCTCCACCCCCATCAGCGAGCGGGCGTAATCGTCGGCGCGGAACGGGCGCAGGTCTTCGGCGCTTTCGCCGACGCCGATGGCGTGCACCGGCAGGCCGAAGCGATCGGCCAGCGCCACCAGCACACCGCCCTTGGCGGTGCCGTCCAGCTTGGTGACGATCAGGCCGGTGACGGCGACCCGCTCGCGGAAGATGTCGACCTGGGAATGGGCGTTCTGGCCGACGGTCGCGTCCAGCACCAGAAGCGTGTCGTGCGGCGCGGTCTCGTCCTGCTTGGCGATGACCCGGACGACCTTTTCCAGCTCCGCCATCAGGTTTTCCTTGTTCTGCAGGCGCCCGGCGGTATCGACCAAAAGGACGTCGATCCCCTGTTCGCGCGCTTCGCGCATGGCGTCAAACACCAGACCCGCGGCGTCCGCCCCGGTGTCGCGCGCGATCACCGGACAGCCGGTGCGCTCGCCCCAGATCTTGAGCTGTTCCACGGCGGCCGCGCGGAACGTGTCGCCGGCCGCCAGCATCACGCTGCGTCCCTCGTCGCTCAGCGCCTTGGCAAGCTTGCCGATGGTGGTGGTCTTGCCCGACCCGTTGACGCCCACCACCAGCACGATGTGAGGCCGATGGCCGCCGGCCACGTCCATCGGCCGGGCGACCGGCTCCAGAATGCCGGCGATGTCTTCGGCGAAGGCCAGGCGCACCTCGTCGGCCGTCACTTCCTTGTCGAACCGGGTCTTGGCCAGATTAGCGGTCAGCTTGGCGGCGGTGGCGGGCCCCAGGTCCGCCATGACGAGCTGTTCTTCCAGCTCCTCCAGCATGTCGTCGTCCAGCCGGCGCTTGCCGGTGAACAGGCCGGAGATCCCGTCCGCGATCTTGGCGGAGGACTTGCTGAGCCCGGCCTTGAGACGGGAGAACCAGTTCCCGCTCATGCGGCGCGGGTTTCCAGTTCGGTTGCCTGAAGCCGCCCGCCGCGCACGCCGGTGATGCGCACCGGCACGATCCGGCCTTCGGCGCAGGCCCGGTCTAGATCGGCGGCGGCGAAATGCTCGGTGTAGCCGGCGCCGTCCCGCTCCACCAGCAGGCGCGCCTGCATGCCGATGCTGCCCGACAGATAGGCGGCCGCGGCGGCGTTGCCCTTCTGCCGCAACCGGCGGGCGCGCTCGCGCCGGACCGACTTCGCCACCTGGGGCATCCGGGCGGCCGGCGAGCCTGCGCGTTCGGAGTAGGCGAAGACATGCAGCCAGGTCAGCCCGCATTCGTCGACCAGGTCCAGGGTGCGCGCAAACATCTCCTCGGTCTCGGTGGGGAAGCCTGCGATCAAGTCGGCCCCGAGGACGACATCGGGCCGGACGGCCCGCACCCGCGCGCACAGCGTCACCGCATCGGCCCTGCTGTGGCGCCGCTTCATGCGCTTGAGAATGAGATCGTCGCCCGCCTGCAAGGATAGATGCAGGTGCGGCATCAGCCGGGGTTCCTCGGCCAGGAGACGGAACAAGTCGTCGTCGATTTCGATACAGTCGATCGAAGACAGGCGCAGCCGCGGCAGTTCGGGCACCTGCGCCAGCAACCGGCGCACCATCTGCCCCAGGCTGGGCCTGCCTGGCAGGTCGGTTCCGTAGGACGTGATGTCGACGCCGGTCAGCACCACCTCGCCATAGCCTGCTTCCACCAGCGCCCGGACTTCGTCCACCAGCGCGCCGATCGGGACCGAGCGGCTGTTGCCCCGGCCGTAGGGGATGATGCAGAAGGTGCAGCGGTGATCGCAGCCGTTCTGGACCTGCACGAAAGCCCGCGCCCGGCTGCCGAAACCGGCCGACAGATGCCCGGCGGTTTCCGTGACGGTCATGATGTCGCCGACCCGGACCCGCTCGGGCGCGCCGGGCAGGAACGAGGCCGCCTGCAGCTTTTCCGCATTTCCCATTACCCGGTCCACCTCGGGCATGGCGGCGTAGCCGTCCGGATCGATCTGGGCGGCGCAGCCCGTCACGATGATCTGCGCTTCGGGCCGGGCCCGGCGCGCCTTGCGGATCGCCTGGCGCGCCTGTCGTTCGGCTTCCGCGGTTACCGAACAGGTGTTGACGATGACCGCGTCCTCCAGCCCCGCCTCGCCGGCAAGACCGCGCATCACCTCCGACTCGTAGGCATTGAGCCGGCAGCCGAAGGTCAGGACCTGGGTGTCGCGCCCGCTCACCGCAGCAACCCCTCGTCGATCGCACCGGTAAAGCTGGTGGCGACCGGGCCGGTCATGTCCACATGGCCGTCCTCGCGCCAACGCACCGTCAACGGCCCGCCGTCCAGTTCCACCACCGCCTCGCGCCCGGTAAGGCCTCGCCGCGCGGCGGCGACCAGCGTGGCGCAGGCGCCCGTCCCGCAGGCGCGCGTGATGCCGACGCCGCGTTCCCACACCCGCATCCGGATGCTGCCGTCGGGCCGCACCGTCGCGGCTTCCACGTTCGTGCGTTCGGGATAGAGCGGGTGATGTTCCAGCTCCGGGCCCAGAGCCGGCAGGTCGACCGCTTCGGCGTCCTTAACGAAGAACACCATGTGCGGGTTGCCCACATTGACCGCCGCCGGGTCACTTAGCGGGCCCAGCGCGACGTCCAGATGCAGAGTATCGCTGTCGCGGGCCAGCGGGATCTCCTCCCAGGCAAGCCGCGCCGGGCCGATATCCACCGTCACCAGGCTTTCGCCGGCGGCGCGGGCGTCCATCAGACCGCCGTTGGTCTCGAACGCCACCCGGTCCGCGCCCCGTTCGGCCATCAACAGATCGGCCACGCAACGCGCGGCGTTGCCGCAGGCGTCCACCTCGCCGCCGTCGGCGTTGCGGATCCGCATGAAGGCCGCGCCGCCGTTCCGGGGCGGTTCGATCACGATGAGCTGGTCGCAGCCCACCCCCAGCTTGCGGTCGGCAATGGCGCGGGCCGCCGCGGGGTCGATGGAAACCGCCCCGTTGCGCCCGTCGATGACAACGAAATCGTTGCCGAGCCCGTGCATTTTCACGAATGGAATCATCACACTTCCGCCATCGCGCCGTGCCGGGCGTTATATGGCCTTCCTCCGGCCTAAGTCCACCGGTATTAACCCAGGAGAATCAGGCGTCTCGGCGGTTCCGCGGCGCTTGACTTGGCCTGAAGCGGGCAGTACAAACCGCCGCACCTGTAGATTGGAAGCAGTACCGACGTCCCGAGGGGCCCGTCAGTCCGCGAGTTTCGCGCACTGGCGCCGTTTTCATTTGTCCCCTGGAGCGCGCGTCGGAGGAGATCGAAAGACCCATGTTCGACGGCCTGACCACACAGCTTGGCAGCGTCTTTGACGGCCTGAAAAAGCGCGGCGCGCTGAAGGAAGCGGACGTCAAAGCGGCGCTGCGCGAGGTCCGGATCGCCCTGTTGGAGGCGGACGTGGCCCTACCGGTGGTCAAGGACTTCATCGAGAAGGTCCAGGCCGAGGCGATCGGCCAGGAGGTCCTGCGGTCGGTCACGCCGGGCCAGATGGTGGTCAAGATCGTGCACGACGCCCTGGTGGAGATGCTGGGCGCGGAAAGCCAGGCGGTAAACCTTGCCGCCGTACCGCCGGTGCCGGTGATGATGGTCGGCCTGCAGGGCGCCGGTAAGACGACGCTGACGGCGAAACTGGGCAAGCGGCTGCAGGAAAAGGACCGCAAGAAGGTCCTGATGGCTTCGCTGGACGTGCGCCGCCCGGCCGCCCAGGAACAGCTCAAGGTGCTGGGCGAGCAGGCGGGCGTCTTCACCCTGCCGATCGTCGCGGGGCAACAGCCGGTGGACATCGCCAAGCGGGCGATGGAGGTGGCGCGGCTGTCGGCATACGACGTGGTCCTGCTGGACACCGCCGGGCGCCTGCACGTCGACGAGGCCCTGATGGACGAGGCCTTCGCGGTCAAGACCGCGGCCGATCCCGTGGAGACGATCCTGGTGGCCGACGCGCTGACCGGCCAGGACGCGGTCACCGTGGCGGACAGCTTCAACCAGCGCATCGGCCTGACCGGCATCGCGCTGACCCGCATCGACGGCGACGCCCGCGGCGGCGCGGCCTTGTCCATGCGCGCGGTCACAGGCTGCCCGATCAAACTCATCGGCACCGGCGAGAAGCTGGAAGATCTGGAGGATTTCCATCCCGACCGGATCGCCAACCGCATCCTGGGCATGGGCGACGTGGTCAGCCTGGTGGAGAAGGTTGCCGAGACCGTCGACGAGGAAGAGGCCGCCGCCCTTGCGGAGAAGATGCAGAAGGGCGACTTCGACCTGAACGACCTTGCCAAGCAGCTGCGCCAGATGCGTCAGATGGGCGGCCTGGGCGGATTGATGTCGATGCTGCCGGGCGTCGGCAAGATGAAAGACCAGATGGCGAAGGCCAATGTGGACGAGGGCCTCCTGAAGCGGCAGGAGGCGATGATCGGGTCGATGACGCCGGCGGAACGGCGCAACCCGAAGATCATCCATGCCTCGCGCAAGCGGCGCATCGCCGGCGGCTCGGGCACCTCCATCCAGGAGGTGAACAAGCTGCTGAAGCAGCACCTGACCATGTCCAAGATGATGAAGAAGATGCAGAAGATGGGCAAAAAGGGCCTGATGCGCCACGGCATGCCCGGAATGATGCCGCCCGGGTTCCAGTGATCCGGGCAGTCGTTTTCAAGAACACTTTCGTTTCAACGTGCCAATCGAGGTAGGAAATCAATGAGTCTCAAAATCAGACTGTCCCGCGGCGGGGCCAAGAAGCGTCCGTTCTATCGGATCGTCGTCGCGGATTCGCGGATGCCCCGCGACGGCCGGTTCATCGAGAAGATCGGCCATTACAATCCGATGCTGCCCAAGGACAGCCCCGAGCGGGTGGTCCTGGAGCAGGAGCGGGCCGCGCACTGGCTGAAGGTCGGCGCCAAGCCGTCGGACCGGGTCGCCCGCTTCCTGAGCGCGGCGAACATGATCGAGCTGCCGGAGCGACGCGAGCAGCCCAAGAAGAGCGCGCCCAAGGCAAAGGCCCAGGAGCGGATGCGCGAGGCCGAGGAAAAGGCCAAGGAAGCGGCCGAAGCCAAGGAAGCGGAAGCTGCGGCGCCGGCCGAAGAAGCGCCCGCCGAAGAGCCTGCGGCCGAGGAAGCCCCGGCTGAAGAGGCGCCCGCCGAAACAGCGCCCGCAGAAGAAGCCGCGGCCGAAGAGGCGCCGGCCGAAGAGGCCAAAGAGGCCTGACGGGCGGAACGCGTCGGATGCTGCAGGACCTGGCCATGACCGAGCGGAAGCTTTGCGTTGCCGTCGTCACCGGCGCCCACGGGGTGCGCGGGGCGGTGCGGCTGAAAAGCTTCACGGCCGAACCCGAGGCGGTGGCCGGCTATCGTCCGCTGACCGACCGGTCTGGCGCCAGGACCTTTGCGCTGACGCTCACCGGCCGCGCCAAGGACGCGCTGGTCGCCCACATCGACGGCATCGACGACCGCGACGCCGCCCAGGCCCTGAAAGGAACCGAACTGTTCATCGAACGCGGCCAGCTGGGCCCGACCGATGACGAGGACGAGTTCTACCAGGCCGACCTGATGGGGCTGCGGGCCGAAACCGCAGACGGAGCAGTCTACGGCACGGTCCGCGCGGTTCAGAACTACGGCGCCGGCGACCTTCTAGAAGTCGACCGTATCGACGGCGGCAGCGTGCTGTTGCCGTTCGACCGCACGGTGGTGCCGGTGGTCGACCTGCAGGCGGGCCGTGTGGTCGTGGTTCCCATGGCCGAAACCGAAGCAGACGCCGGCGACGAGGGGCCCGGGGAATGAGCGTCTGGACCGCGAAGGTTCTGACCCTGTTCCCGGAAATGTTTCCCGGGCCGCTGGGCTGTTCGCTGGCCGGCAAGGCGCTGGAGGACGGGTTGTGGGCTCTGGAAGCGGTCAATATCCGCGATTTCGCGACCGACCGCCATCAAACGGTGGACGATACGCCGTTCGGCGGCGGCGCGGGCATGGTGATGCGCCCCGACGTGGTCGACGCGGCGTTGTCCGGCGTTGCGCCGGTCGGTCCGGTTCTTTACCTGACGCCGCGCGGCGCACCGCTGACCCAGGCGCGGGTCCGGGACTTTGCGGCGGGCCCGGGCGTCACGCTGTTATGCGGCCGCTACGAAGGCATCGACGAACGGTTCCTGGAAAAACACGCCGTCAGCGAGGTCAGCCTGGGGGATTTCGTTTTGTCGGGCGGCGAGGTCGCGGCAATTGCCGTGATCGACGCCTGCGTGCGGCTGTTGCCAGGCGTGCTCGGGGCAGAGTCGTCGTTGGACGAAGAGAGTTTCGAGGGCGGGCTGTTGGAGTACCCGCATTACACCCGGCCGGCGGACTGGGACGGCCGGCCTGTGCCGGAGGTTCTGTTGTCCGGCCATCACGAACGAATCAGGGATTGGCGGCGCGCCGAGTCCGAGCGGGTCACGCGCGAGCGCCGGCCCGACCTCTGGCAGCGTTACGCGGCCGGTCAGAAATAGTGCGATCGAAAGGATAGAAAGATCATGAACATCATCGAAAAGCTCGAGCAGGAGCAGGTCGAGAAGCTGTCGGACGGTAAGCAGGTTCCCGACTTCCGCCCCGGCGACAGCGTCCGCGTGCGGGTCAAGGTCATCGAAGGCAACCGCGAACGTATCCAGGCCTTCGAAGGCGTCTGCATCGCCCGCAGCGACGACGGGCTGCGCAGCACCTTCCGGGTGCGCAAAATATCCTACGGCGAGGGCGTGGAGCGGACCTTCCCGCTGTACAGCCCGCGCATCGAGGGCATCGACGTGATCCGCCGCGGCAAGGTGCGGCGCGCGAAGCTGTACTATCTGCGTGGCCGCACCGGCAAGGCGGCCCGGATCGCCGAGCGGGCCGGCCTGCGCCGGGCGCCCGACGAGGTCGCGACCGCGGCCGAGGCGGAGGCGGCCCAGCTGGAGCCGGCCGCACCGGTGCCAGAGGAGACCGCCGCGCCGGAGGCCGCCGAGGACAGCGGGACGCCCGCCGAAGAAGCCAAGGCGTAACCCAGCACGGAAGGACGGGACGGCACGCCGAAAGACCAAAGGCGTCCGACCCGGGAGGCAAGACATGGCGCAACCGCGGACACTGTTCGACAAGATCTGGGACAGCCACGTCGTCGAGGTTCAGGACGACGGCACCTGCGTGCTTTATATCGACCGTCACCTGGTCCACGAGGTCACCAGCCCGCAGGCCTTCGAAGGCCTGCGCCAGGCGGGCCGCACGGTCCGCCGGCCGGCGGCGACGCTGGCGGTGGCCGACCACAACGTGCCCACCACCGATCGCAGCCGGGGCATCGACGATGAGGAAAGCCGCATCCAGGTCGAGACCCTGGCCAAGAACTGCGCCGATTTTGGGGTGGAGCTGTTCTCCATGGACGACGTGCGCAACGGCATCGTGCACATCGTCGGCCCCGAACAGGGCTTCACCCTGCCCGGCATGACCATCGTCTGCGGCGACAGCCATACCGCCACCCACGGCGCCTTCGGCTCTCTGGCTTTCGGCATCGGCACGTCGGAAGTGGAACACGTGCTGGCCACCCAGACCCTACTGCAGAAGCCGGCGAAAAACATGCGCATCACCATCGACGGCGACCTGCCGCTGGGCGTCACCGCAAAGGACCTGACCCTGGCGGTGATCGGCAGGATCGGCACCGCGGGCGGCACCGGCCATGTGATCGAATATGCCGGCGACGCAATCCGGTCACTGAGCATGGAAGGCCGGATGACCGTCTGTAACATGGCGATCGAAGGCGGTGCGCGGGCCGGACTGATCGCACCCGACGACAAGACCATCGACTATGTGCGCGGCCGGCCGATGGCGCCGAAGGGCGGCGCCTGGGAACAGGCCGAGGCCTATTGGCGCGCGCTGCCCTCTGACGAGGGCGCCACATATGACCGCGAGGAGGTCCTGAAATCGGCCGACATCGCGCCGCAGGTGACCTGGGGCACCAGCCCCGAAGACGTGGTGCCGATCACCGCCACCGTGCCCGACCCCGCCGATTTCCAGGACGAGAACAAACGCCTGGCCGCCCAGCGGTCGCTTGACTACATGGCACTGACACCCGGCACGCCGATGGCGCAGGTGCCAATCGACAAGGTCTTCATCGGATCCTGCACCAACGGCCGGATCGAAGACCTGCGCGCGGCGGCGAAGGTTGCCGAAGGACGCACCGTCGCGGACGGCGTCCATGCTATGATCGTGCCCGGCTCCGGCCTGGTGAAGGAACAGGCCGAGGCCGAAGGCCTGGACCGGGTCTTCGTGGAGGCCGGTTTCGATTGGCGCGAGCCCGGCTGTTCCATGTGCCTGGCGATGAACGCCGACAAGCTGAAGCCCGGCGAGCGCTGCGCGTCCACCTCGAACCGCAATTTCGAGGGTCGCCAGGGCCGCGGCGGACGCACCCATCTGGTCAGCCCGGCGATGGCCGCGGCGGCCGCGGTCAGCGGCACATTGGCCGACGTAAGAGATCTTATCTAGGCGGCGCGGGAGGAAACGATACGATGACGATTGGATACGAACCCGACGAGACCGAAGGCCTGCTGACGCGTCTGTTCGGCGCCAGGTTCGACGAGGACGCCTGGCATGTCGACGTGGCGAACGAAAACGAGACGCTGCTGAGGGATCTGATCGACGATGACGATGTGGACTCCATTGTCGTCATGGTTTACGGCAAAAAGAAAAGGTCCCGACGGTAGGGCTCAGGAACCGATGCAAGAATTCACCACGCTGACCGGCGTTGCGGCGCCGCTGAACATGATCAATGTCGACACCGACATGATCATCCCGAAGCAGTTCCTGAAGACGATCAAACGGTCGGGTCTGGGCAAGAACCTGTTCGACGAGATGCGTTTCCGGGACGACGGCTCGGAAATCCCGGACTTCGTGCTGAACCAGGAGCCCTACCGCAAGGCCAGCATCCTGGTCGCCGGCGACAATTTCGGTTGCGGGTCCAGCCGCGAGCATGCGCCGTGGGCGCTGTTGGATTTCGGGATCCGCTGCGTGCTGGCGCCCAGCTTCGCCGATATCTTCAACAACAACTGCTACAAGAACGGCATCCTGCCGGTTGTCCTGCCCCGCGCGGTGATCGACCGCCTGATGGAAAAGGCCGCACGCGGATCGAACGCGACTTTCACCGTGGACCTGGAAGCCCAGGAGATCACCGACCCCGACGGCGAGAAGATCTCGTTCGAGGTGGATCCGTTCCGCAAGCACTGTCTGTTGAACGGCCTGGACGACATCGGCCTGACCATGCAGCGCCGGGCCCGGATCGACACATTCGAGGACGAACAACGCGCCGCCCAGCCCTGGCTCTATCGCGAGGCCTGAGGCAAGCACGGCGCCGCGGCGCCGAACGAACGGGGGTAAAAATCCATGCCATCGAACAAGACCCTTCTGATGCTGCCCGGCGACGGCATCGGCCCGGAAGTGATGGGCGAGGTGCGCCGGCTGGTCGACTGGATGGACCGGCGCCGCGCCGTGGGCTTCGACGTGAAGGAGGACCTGGTCGGCGGCGCCTCTTACGACAAGCACGGAACGCCGCTCACCGACGCGGCGCTGGACGCGGCGATGACCGCGGACGCAGTGCTGCTGGGCGCAGTCGGCGGCCCGCAATACGACGACGTGGCCCGCCAGCACCGGCCCGAGGCGGGGCTGTTGACCCTGCGCAAGGAGATGGACCTGTTCGCGAACCTGCGGCCGGCCCTGACCTTCGACGCGCTCTTGGACGCCTCGACCCTGAAGCCCGAGGTGGTGCAGGGCCTGGATATCCTGATCGTGCGGGAACTCACCGCCGGGGTCTATTTCGGCGAGCCGCGGGGCATGCAGACCCTGGAGGACGGCACCGAACGCTGCATCGACACCCAGTCCTACACCAAGGCCGAGGTGGAGCGGGTCGCAGCGGTCGCCTTCGACCTGGCGCGCGAACGCAACAACAAGGTGCACTCGGTCGAAAAGGCCAATGTGATGGAGACCGGCGTCTTCTGGCGCAAGACCGTCACCGACCTGCACGCCCGCGGCGGCTACGAAGACGTCGCGCTGGAGCACATGTATGCGGACAACTGCGCCATGCAGCTTGTGCGCTGGCCCAAGCAGTTCGACGTGATCGTGACCGACAATCTGTTCGGCGACATACTGTCGGACTGCGCGGCGATGCTGACCGGGTCTTTGGGCATGCTGCCATCGGCCTCGCTGGGCGCGGTGGACGAAACCGGCCGGCGCAAGGCGCTGTACGAGCCGGTGCACGGCTCCGCCCCCGACATCGCGGGCCGCAACGCCGCCAACCCGCTGGCCATGGTGCTGAGCTTCGCCATGGCGCTGCGCTATTCCTTCGGGCTGGGCGACGACGCCGACCTGATCGAGCAGGCCGCCCAGAACGTGCTAAACCGCGGCATCCGCACCGCCGACTTGATGAGCGAGGGCGCAACCCAGGTCTCGACCACGGCGATGGGCGAGGCCCTGGTCCAGGAACTGGATACGCTGGCGGCCTAAAAGAAGCCCCTCTCCCCGGCGGGGAGAGGGGTTGGGGTG
>Ga0056115_1001471_pt1 | contig 11258 bp, 5 predicted proteins | sample WorMetOlspDAHAB1_FD_77007 | JGI IMG/M metagenome (GOLD analysis project Ga0056115, IMG submission 77007) | Marine gutless worms symbiont microbial communities from Max Planck institute for Marine Microbiology, Germany - Olavius sp. DAHAB.1 ... | reverse complement strand
GCCCAAAAAAGTAAGCCACTACCAAATGATCAAAAAATCGTAATGAATCGTATTAAAACCTGTGAATGAGATAAGATTTATTCGTCAACTTAAAGTATGAATCAAGCACTATAATATTATTCTTCGGGATTAGGTATTTTATGAGTGACCTTTCTGACCTCAATAACTAAGCCTGACCCGCAAAATGGCAATATGCATCAGAAACGGCAAATAATTTCAACGCTTCCTGTGGCATCAGCTCGCCTTAGCAAGCTGTTAATTCTATGTATAAGCGATATTTTAGTTGGAGATTTATGTAAAATATCTTTTATTTCCATATTTCTTTTTTTTCTGGTTTTCAAACATGATTTTATCAGATGCATTGATTTTATCCGTATCGCAGCTTCAAACACAGCAAGTGATGACGTCACAAATAAGGTCACACATAGAATACTTAATACAGACTATTACATTCTTTTGCTCATTTTGTAGTCAAAATTTGTGAAAAATGTAGCCTCACTGACGGTTTTTAATACGATTTAATGATGATACCTGATAATGGCTACTTTTTGGGCCACCCTGTAGATCTTTACACAGTCCTGATAAATGCCGTAGACGGTGAGATATGAGGCTACTACTTCCGGCTGTGTCCGCCATAAAATGATCGAACATAGTTGCCTACACTATGATATACTCCTCTGCGGTGAATAACATTCAAAGCTATTACATATGTCAACGTTACGTGCGCGTTTCATAGCCATTCATGCCTGCAGCGGTAAAATCCGTTTTCCGACTTACAAAAGTTCACTTTATAGACATAGACATGTAGCGAAAAACCGGAAGTAGATATAACGATGCCGTCACTTGCCTCTGAAGCCCAAGTTATTCAGTGACAATGTGACAAAAAACAGCTGTCACATTTCGCTGATAACTAGGTGAGATTTTGCACAACACCACACTGGGGGTAAATTATCCCCCGTTTCCGGTTTGAGGGTTAACTCATAAGTTCTGCGAACTCAGAATTTTTGCTCGCGAAAATGAAGGTGTTTGGCAGTAGGGTTTCTACTCAGATGGATGGGCTGATTAAGTTCCAAATGTAACTGTGCGACCTTACATCGATAAACTTCTGGCAGTTCCACAAAATTCTTCATACTCATTTGGAGACAAGACAGAATAAACCTGTACCAACAATTATACACCTAATTATTCATGAGGCGCCAGTCCCAAAGCAAAATGAAAAATACTTGGATTCTGGAGAATTACATTTTGGAATGCGCCATTACGTCAAAACACCGTAATGACGGAGTATTTTGACTCGAAATTGGATAGTGAATTACATGTGGGCCTCCAGTATATTCTGTACTATAGGACTATTGCCTGCGTCGTACTCGTAGTTATATTTGTGTCGCGTTGGAGGTAATAAGTAGGTTAAAGGTTTCTTTCAGTTGACCTCGGTAAATTTTCTGGCAGGCGTGCTTCACAGAATTCATGCGCCAGTAAAGCACGGGTAGTGCCGGTGCAATAAAAATCGCGGTATTTGCCCGCATACGAATCAGCAAATTCCGTAATCCCGCCGCGATCCCAGAATTGAAAAATGGCCCCAGGATTACAATCCCTATTTTTCCAAGCGCCCTATGTTAGACTTTTCAACAGTTCCTCAAAAGCAAAAGCACATCACAAATTCACAGTCACATGCGGTCAACCGTATACTTAATTAAATGGAAATAAACGGGGCCTGCCCCCCGACGGACACTTCAATCTATGTGTTCCACATCAATATGTGTCGATATCCTGATCTTCTGGTAGCCTACTAGCGACTCTAGCGTTAAAATTGTTTTGTCACGTTAACTTGATTAATCACCATTTATTTCTTTGCGTGTTTAAACTTAGTTTCAGTGACATACAAGGCGTTAAATATCGTTAAATTTTTCGACATCTGCCGAGACAAAATGTAGTCTATGGAAACTTGCAAATGCATCCGTTTCTTCACAGACGGGAAAACGAAGGAATCAACAATTACCAACAGACGGATAGCGTTACATATAGGCCTACTGTTGTGTATACAAATACATCGCGAATAGCAAAAAAAATCTTACAGAAATCGTAGTGTGATGCACCGTCCTCTGCTGCAGTAATGATGCAGAAACGTCACTGAGACAGCCCGATGTTGCCACGGCAACGACAATGTTGTCATATCATCATCGCATTTCAGGAAAAAAACGCACAAGTCTGATTGCGGCTGTGTGTGCATGCGTGTATGCATTAGGCTATATGCGATTCGTGTTTCGTGAGTAGATCTGTAAAAGACTAAGCGAAATACAAGGTATGGCTATTTCATTTCTCGCTGATATATGCATAATCAATCCAAACTGAGTTTTTGTCAGACTACGATTTTAGATATGCAGCAGGAATTTGATGAGCAGCGACTTTTCTGTGAAATACAGCGTGATGTTCAAAATAGCCACACAGCCAAACTGCCTCGTTAAGTGAATCACCAAATTGATAACAACGAAGTTATGAGATAATTTTAAAAAGGATGCTACAGCAACGTTTTTTGTGGATGCTATACCATTGCTACTGCACTCAGTGACGTATTCAGGGTAGGGGCTGGGGCGATTGCTCCCCTCTGAATTTTTCCCGTATAGGCTAAAACGCGTAGTTTATTATAGGTATTTGCGAGAACTGACGACGGGGCTGAGACACAATCTTCTGCCCCCTTGTTTTCAAAATTTTTGTATCCGCCACTGAATGCACTCATTCCCAATGAAATTTTCACACAGGGGTTCGGGAAGGCCGGGTCAGGGGGTCAGCTCAGCTGACTCCAGGACAAAAATGGAGCAATCAGCACGATTTCAAGGGGTGGGGTGAAAACCAACGTATTATGTTACATGATAAAACTCGATTTTTGGCCTTGACCCCTTTGTTGAAAAGTGGTTCCCGCACGCCTGATTTCACAAGACGATAACGATTCAAAGCTATTTGGGAAATGAAAGGTGAATAATTAGGCCTGACTAGTGCAAAACAGACGATAAGCGTGGAGAAAGCCGTTAATAATTAAGCTATAGCTAGTAGGACGGGGACGGATATTTGTCCGCCCGGACATTCAACCACCGAAACATTTGGCCACCTTTCAGACCAAAGATCACTCCAGAGTCCCAACAGCTGAATCACAGCATAACTACAGGGTGGCCCAAAAAAGTAAGCCACTACTAAATAAGCAAAAAATCGTATTAAAGCCTGTCAGTGAGATTAGATTTATTCGTCGAATTAAAGTATGAATCAAGAACAATAATATTATTCGTTGGCATTAGATATTCTATGTGTGACCTACTTTTTGACCTCAATAACTATGCGTGACCCGCAAAACTAGCGATATGCGTCAGATATGTAAATGATGTCAGCGCTTCCTCTTGCATCAGCTCGCCTTAGAAAGTTGTGAATTCCATCCCAAAACAATCTTTTAGATGGAACTATATGTAAAAAATGTCTTTTATTTCCACATTTTTTTCTGGTTTTCAAGCGTGAGTTTAACATAAGCGCTGATTTTACATGTATTTTAGCTTCAAACACAGCAAGTGATGACGTCACGAATCAGGTCACACGTAGAATATTTAATACAGACCTATTATATTCTTGTGCTCATTTTGTAGTCAAAACTGATAAAAATCTAGCCACAATGTCGGGTTTTAATACGATTTAATGATGATTAGCGATAGTGGCGTATTTTTTTGGGCACCTTATATAATACTTAACTATACATACGTTACAGCGTAGTGTAGAGTAGTTGTAGTGTTGTTTAATGTAGAAGAAATGTGTAACTCTTTCTACACTAAGGCATATAATATAATATGCACTGCTGAGCACTACTGCCACCTACAAAATTGTCTGTGCTATCATTCATCTCTATAACAAAATAGCCCTTAGTTTTGCACGTAAATGATAAAACTGCAAACGAAGCACTTTAATGTCGCACAAAATACCACAGAAAATATAAAAACAACGCCATGTAACACAAACAGTCCAGACAGGCAGCTATATATGCTTGACTATGCACATCAAAGCAATTGCTGCTGTCGCTGCCTACTCATGTAGGACAGACAGTTCTGTCAGAAACTCAGAATGCTGACACTGCTGCACCATCTATACTCATCGTCTCACGACAGAAGCTTACAGATACCTTGCAACCTTTATCCGCATTTCTTTACTACAGGGATCCAAGACTTGCTATTCGTAATATCTGCTCAGCAGTGCACTTTAATGTGAACTCAGTGCATGCCATACGCCGGTTTTTGGCGTAAGGGGTCTGAAAGGTGGCCAAATGTCCGGGTGCACAAGCCTAGGTGGTCAAATGTCCTGCACTCAATAGGACAAGAATCGATTGGAGCATGGGATTGTAGCGCAACTAAACATGATCTTTCACTTCCATATTCGATGTTGTGAGCAAACGAGTTAAAGCTCAGGCTCATAGGTGTATAGCTATAACGCTGTTTTGTGACAGTTGAATACACAGCGGCTTGGTCGGAATGGTAGCAAGAGTGGTAGCTGCGTGTTGTGATGTGAACAGGCCGTGCTTGCGTGCATGGTGAAACATTGTGCGGAAGATGGCGACCACGAACACTGAAGCTGTTGACGACGTTGGTCGACATGTGACAGCGGTCTTCGAGAAGTTCGACCGAGACGTGTCTGAGTGCCAAGAGCTGCTGTGTCGAGCCAGCAGCGAATGGATATTATCTAGTGATGAGGCGCCTCGCCATCCTCTTCCTGCCCCTGCTGCTGCCCCCGCTGCTGCTGCTGGTGGTGGTGGTGTCGGGATGTCGTTGGCTGAACCTCCGCCAGGCATCATCTCCAACTTGACCGCTGTGTCTCAGTCGCGTGTCATCTTGCTCATCGCAGCTGATGAGACTGGATTTTCAGGCGACGAACTCGACATGCGTGAGGTCCATTGATAGTGCGTCATGATCGAGTTAGCCTGTCAATTAGTGCGAGCGTTAATGTGCATGACTCGTGAAACCGAACTGTATGTGCCGCATTCCACTTAATAATTCACGGTGTCTGCAATGCAACACAGAAGATGCGTGATCAGTTTATTTCTGTAATCTTTCGCAACACGCAGCAGACGACGCATGGGCCTATACGTGAGAATGACATTAAACTGCAAGATTGAAACAGAAATAAGCAAATAATGATAAAACAAAATAAGCAATACAAACATGGATGGCGGCGAACTGTGAGCGTCATCGAATAGTAGATTAGACCAACAAGCAGATAAGGACGGAGAAGAGCAGATGAAGAAACGGCTTCGAAACAATTCCTTGTGTTTGTACGAGGTGTGCTCTCTTTTAGTGGAGTTAGTGAACAGAAGTGCGTGCTTGCATTTTGTGCGACTTTAGGTACATCAGTTGGTGCGCGAGTTGTCCTACGGCATCTACGCGTTCAATCAGCTGCCGGGAATATCGCTGGAGCCGAACAGCGACATGACGTCGACATGTCAGATGTCGCCAGTGTACCACGACACGCGTGTTGGTCGTCTGCTGACAGACGTCGACGCGACTCTCAAGTGCTTGTGGCATGGTGTCTGTTTTCCGCGCGAAAAGCGTCTCAAGTTCATTGAGCGATGGAGATCGGTGGTGGAAGCGAGTGGCGGAAACGTCGATTCCCTCGCAACTGATCAGGAGTCGCGCAATCATCTTCTTGCGGAATTCATCAGCGCTGGTGCCGTATCACACATTAGTCTATAGCTATTGCTGGCCATATTATAGCACATTGAAACCTCCCCTTGACGAAGAGGTTTGGTCACTGTTCCGCGCAGCGCGTTCCGCACACGATGCAGGCCGATGCATGCATGTGTATAGAGCTGTCATCATGAGCGCCCGATTTAACTTGTTTAAACTCAATCAACTGACCGTTCATCACAGGCCCGTATCCATGATTTTTTTTCTGCGGTGGCCCACCTATCATTCCTTACATTCCCTCTTACCTCTGTCCTCACTTTTCTGCACACCCTTAGCGGCTAGAGAGTCTGGGGAGCGCCTTAGCTTTAAAGCGGGTCCAGCCGGAGCCATGGCCACAAAATGCATGTAGGCGCTATCAAAGTTAAAAAATTCGCATTTGTCATTGGGTTTTGCTAATTAGAATAAATCTGAGAAAACATTTTAAATGAAAAATGTATATGAAATGAATATATGTAGGAATGCTATGTTTCGTCACTGTTAACCATTGCTGTGGGAGCATAAAAAGCATAACAGCTACCAAATGCATTTTAGTGTAACAACCGGTCAAAAATCGCCAAGTAATGGAAGAGTGACCTAACCAATAACAGATCGAAGTGACACGTTGTATTGTTAGGGCTGTGTGGTTGCGTGCTTGTTGGGAGGAGGGTCGTGGGTCTCGTGACTCTCCCGGACCCCTTCCCCTCCCCCCCCCCGCTCACTGCCACTGACCCGCGTCATCATCATTCAAGTTGAGTTAAGTCGGATTTCTTCCCGGTACAAATTATAACAGAGGCTGGTTTTCTTATGGTGCTATTTTTGTTCTGGATTTGTGTATGGGGCCGTATTGGGTTGCTCGTTTCAGCAGCTTGAGCGTTAGCATCGTGCGACACATGTATTGCTAAACAAATAAGCGATCACAAGTCGTTGCGACGCGTGTCTAGGTCTGTCAGACGCTTCGCGAGACCCGTACTATACCGACTTGTACGACAACTGCTGTTTACAAGTGCAGTCGTCTGGTGTGGCGGCAAACGACTTTGACGTCGAACGACGATACTTTATGTCTCGACTCAACGACGTCGTTATGAACATTCAGTTTCACCAGGTCATCGGTGACACACTTGCAGTTTCCTCATTTCTGTTCATTCACTTGTCCTGTGTTAAGCAATCCAATCGTCCGTTCAATTCTTCCACGATGTTTCTGCATACCACTGCAGCTGATGTCTGTGTGTTGTGGAACATATCCCGCAATGACGTTTTTGTGCCCACTTTTCATGTTCCAATCTGTATATTTTCTGCGCTATGGCCGGCGACTATAGAGGCAGTGACAAAATAGTGGCTTATAGAAAACGGAGATAAAGTTGTTTGATGATATGTTTGCGGCTGCTTGTTATACAGTAAATGGATGTGTACTTCAATTAGCTTAACTTACTGTTCCGCCATAACTACTGGAAGCGAAGACCGGGTCGCCAACAGCACACCTGACTGCAGCGACCTCGATTCATTCAACCTTGATGTGCACGGCCGGCGTCAGGATATCATCGTGTTCGAAAGCGTTCTTCACTCGACCGGACGGCTATGTCGACAATTCGCTGTCGATAACGATGATAATCATTTCATAAGATAATAAGTGTCCTTTATATCTTTTCTTCCGGGAGGATGGCGCCGACGTCGGCTGACTGAAAAGTGAAAACCTCACCCGCTGCGGAGACCGAAGTTCGCATCCAATACGCTACATACAGGGTGGCCCCAAAAAGTAAGCCACTACCAAATTATCAAAAATTGTGTTAAGTTGTATTAAAGTCTGTCAATGAGATTAGATTTCTTCGTCAAAGAAATGATCAAGCACTATAATACTATCCGTCGGTATCAAATATTCTCTGCGTGACTCACCTCAATAACTATGTCTCACCCGCAAAATAGCGATATGCATCACATACGGTAAATGATGTCAGCGCACCTAAAGGCATCATCTCGACTTAGCAAGCTGTGAATTTCATTCCTAAACCATCTATTACATGGAGATTTATGTAAAAATTTATTTGATTTCCATATTTTCTTTTTTTTATTCTGGTTTTTAATCATGATTTTGTCATATACTTTGATCTTACCCATGTTGCAGCTTCGAACAGCAACTGATGACGTCACAAATTAGATCACACATAGAATATGTAATACAAAATTATAACATTCTTGTGATCATTTTATACTCAAATTGATGAGAAATATAGCCACACTATCGGTTTTAATACGATTTAATGGTGATTCTTGATATTGGCTTACTTTTTTGGGCCAGCCTGTACTTGTTATAATTAGTATCATGCATGCAATGAATCTATGACACACTCGCACAGTATATAGTGCGAGAATGTTGTAAAGGCGACGAAGCAAGTCAATGGAAAGGGCCAAAATATATTCGACCCCTCTCCACGCCAAAACCCCCTTAACCGATCTTCATCAAAATTAGCATGCGTGGATGGCACCTGGCATGCAAAATTTGTAGCGATCGTTGAAGGGGTTTCTGCTCCCCCAATATTGCCTTTTTCTTTGTTTTTATGGTCCTACGGTAAGGCTATAGCCTCATCCCTGGACGTATTTTACGCAAAATACGTCAATAGACGTCGTTCCGGGCAAGGAAGTGCATTTTGGGGTACCGAATATAACTATATTAAATATTTACACTTTCAAATTTCCGAAAACCGCAATTTTGGAAACCAGTTTCGACTGGACTGTTTTTTTTGCGGCCGAAAACCAATTTAATATGGAGGCGCTCGCCTAGAAACTAACCTTAATCGTCATCGTAGCCCCATAAAAATGTATAGTGAACAGATAATTCTGGGTCAAAAAATTGTTACGTGTGGTTTTGGGGGACCCCCTATGTACAGGTCACGTGATACTAGCCCTGCGCAGTGAATTCTGTTGCTTTCACAATGTGAATATTACTTAGGAGCACGTTGACATTATGGCGATATGCTGCAAAGTAATAGCACCTTTTTATTTTCGCTCTTTTAGTTGTGTGACGTAGACCGTGTCGCCGTTACAGACTTTTTTAAACTGGACGTTTTTTTTTCATTTATAATCATTTTTCTAAAGCTGTTTGTCATTACTGTCGGCGTTAATTGCAGGATACGGTGGCGCAGTACAACAACGTGTTGGTGGCCGACTGTTCATGGCAGCTGACGAGTGCCGTTCGTGACGTGCAGCCGGACACGTCGCACGCTTACGAGCGAATTGAGTCGCGACTGCGTGTACATCGCGCCGCGTTGCGTCGGTGCCTCAGTCGCAAACCGTCGATGCGATGTCAACTCGATCTGCTACGAATCGTCGCCATACTCAGCACTCTGCTTGTGGCGATGAAACGGCGTTGCAAAGTGCCTGACATCGGCCGAACGCTTCCTAACATGGCAGGTACGTGTGACGATCCAACGCAGGACATTCGACCGCTGCGATGCGGACAATGTCGGACAGTCACCTGGCTGATTGGCGTGTGTTTCCTTATAGTCTGTCTCTTATACGCTGCTACTAAAGCAAGCCGTCGCTCGTATGAGTGTGCCTCTCCATGTCTCATCTTCCATCTAAGGCGCTCCGATCACGTCACCGATGCACTCGTCAGTCTACATTGGCTGCGTGTACCGGAGCGAATCCAATTCAAGATAGCCGTGCTGACATACAGAGTTCTCCATAGTGACGCACCACGGTACATAAGGTCGTTCACCTCTACTGCTGATGTGCCTGGTCGACGGGCACTGCGTTCTGCCGGAACCAATCGGCTGGTTGTGCCTCCAGTTAGACTGTCCACCGTCGGTAGCCGAGCTTTTCCGGTTGCCGCCACTCATATCTGGAACTCTCTATCGGAACACATCGTCTCACGTCCCACGCTGCAGTCCTTCAGGCTTTACTTGAAACGGTTTTTACTACAACAATCTTTCTGTCTATAGCACTTTAGTGGACCTTGTGATATCGGTCACTTAGGCCACTCTAAAAAATCACTGATTGATTGATAGGTTGATTGATGCCGCGCATTTAGCTGTCCTCAGCCCGAAGTTTGACCGCAACATCATGAATGATCAATTTCTTCAGTTGAGTGCAGTCACCAGCAAGCGCAGTCCAATATCTGACATTGTCGCGTATGATTGTACTGTGATCAGGTGACATAGACCAATTATTTCACGCGTCAATACACGTTTCTGCACCGACATCTACTGGTTCAGTCTGTTTGGTTTTCCGTTTTCCATTTCCCCATTTTCAGACAACCCATGCCGTTTCATGATGCTTTGAGGATATTAAATGCGGTCATCAAGGGCCTATCCGAATTTTGTTTTCGATAGCATAGACATCGCTTCTGTTGCTCATTATTGCGTCCTTAAAGTGTATCACACAGTGCATGTCGGAGCTGTGTTTTCGTAGGCGATGACAGAAGATCAGAGCGACTGTTGCCGCCGCTGGTCGTTGGCGACGATTTAAAGTGCACAAATTTCCACTTCCAGGCCGGAGCTTGCTTTCATATGCACGGAGGTATCGTGTATACAGATGTGTATCCTTCACCCATCTGCATGTGCGGTCGGCATGGATCGTTGTGTTTGGTGATAATGCCGACACTTGGCGCCATCTCTCTCTCTCTCTCTCTGTTTTCCTCGCCACTCTTACGACACTCGGCCTCGAAAGAGGTTGGCTAAGGCAGTGAAACTTGAGAGGACTGTCTGAGCTAGGCTACGTGTGAACTGATTGCATGACAGTTCGTGACCAAAGCGTGACTTTCATGCATGGCGCTCTGCGTGAGTCTCTCTCCTCTCTCTGGCCAATCAGTAAATCAGCGTCAAATTCAGTGACAGTGACAAACCTTTAATTTGTCTTCGCTGGCTGTGAGCCCCTGTTTGTCACGCACACTACGTCAATCAGCCCGTCTCATTCGTTATGCATAATCTCATTATTATTGAATGGACTCCATTATACGCTTTGCATTCCGTTTGGCACTGTCGTTGTCCTTAATACGCTGCAAAAATAATAACTTATTCGTTTGTAGCAAATTATGAAAATAATCGAAACTGCGTCAAAACGTGCTTTTAGACTGCAAGGCTTAGGCCAAATTAAGCTAGCAGCCTAGCATACAACCCATGCCGGCCGGATGGCCGACTCACATTAACAGCCAGCGCCGTTAACCGACTTATTAAGCGAGTCGGCTAGCAGTGCTGCCAACACGACTTATATATGCAATTGTATGCGTATAGACTCGCGCCGTTTCTTCTCCAGTGGTGACCGAAACCATTGCTAGTACTCATGCGCCTACCCACGCAGGGATGGCCAGGCTGAGTAGCCCGAAGTGGCCTGGATAAATACCGGGGTGGTTAACTCGTCAAAGATAGCCAATCCCAGTGCAAACCGGACTCGACGTAGCTTAAGTTTTATGATGCGAAACAGAGCCATAGAATAAGACAACGACACCGCAGTTTAGCTTTTAATATGACGTGGTCAGTTAGATTACGCAGTTTCAAAACATGTTACGTGCATAATGCATACACACATGTATGCAAAATTTCAACAATGTAAAAGCTAAATTGCGAAAACGTAAAT
>Ga0056115_1001469_pt1 | contig 11261 bp, 8 predicted proteins | sample WorMetOlspDAHAB1_FD_77007 | JGI IMG/M metagenome (GOLD analysis project Ga0056115, IMG submission 77007) | Marine gutless worms symbiont microbial communities from Max Planck institute for Marine Microbiology, Germany - Olavius sp. DAHAB.1 ... | reverse complement strand
TTATCAATTCTTGCATAAATGACATAATTATCACGCTATTCTACACAAATTGTACTCTTGGTTTGGCAAAAACCAAGTTAGGCTATACTTAAACGGAGCCAAAAATTTTTCGATTGGGGGGGGGCCGCGGCCCCCGCGGCCCCCCCTCTAAATACGCCCCTGTACCAACGGTACAAACTGCTGTCAGTTGATAAAACTCGACGATCCAACCAGTTGCTAGCTTAACGACTAATTAGCGGTTTAAGTGGCTAAGTCAGTTGTTAGTGCTCCAAACCAGTTGCTGAGACCTTAACGACTGGTTCCGGGGTCTACTAAATGGTTTTCGCTAATTTACGAAATTAGTACAGTCTTCATTTACTGGATATGTATGTATGATTCTGTTGCTTGTCTCTTAGTTAACCCTTATTATTTCTTCATTTTCCCTCTGCCTTTTCATTGTAAAATTAGGTAGTTATGTTGTATTATTGAAATTTATTCACTCTTTTGTGAACTGGTTGGCTATACGTAACGGGGATATTTCCCTTCTTTAGCCACTCAGTTTGATATCACACTGCTATGTTTATATTTCTATGTTTGATATTGTATCTGTGTGGTAATCAAATAAAACTTCACCTCACTTCATTGTAGGGCCGTATATATAGCTTACATAAACTGTTCCGAGTGAAACACTCCGAAGTAACTCCATGCTTATATGCACTCTTTCTTTCCTTGAATTATTTTCTTTCGCTTTTATACGCATCGTTCCAAGGCATACACGGATTACTAAGTTGGTTAGGCCTATAGGCCTCTGCTGCTAAGCTAATAGTTTCGCAACCGCCTTAATTCTCTTGCATGGCCTCGATATACTGATACCATTACTACCATAAATAATCACTGTGGTCTACTACCACGAAATATTTACGTTGCTAAACTGGTACAGTGAAAAGACAATGACTTCATCGCCTGATGTGGTGACGTCAGAGTCATCAGATATCAAGAGCAGCAGCAACATTAGCGTGTCATTGGCAGAGACCGGCATTCGCAGTACAGCTAACAACGTGTCGGCAGCTATTCCGACCATTGTGAGGGTGACCATTCTACTCACTCTGAATGTATGCAACTTGTGCGGAAACGGGTTCACACTGATCACCATCCGAATGACGCCGCGACTCTGGACCAAGACCAACTTCATTCTCGCCAGCATGTTGGTGGCCGACGTCGCGACTGCGGTGGTGATGTTCTGGTACACGTCGTTCATCCTCGTCGTCTACGTCTTCGGCAACCCGTGTCGCTTCAATGTGGTTCTCACGGCTCTCACGCCGCTGATGAAGATGACCACCTTCGTCAGCGCTTACCACTTGATTGTCGTGTCCGTGGAACGCTTTGTCGCCATTGTCTATCCTCTCCACTACGAGACCATGTTCAGCGATCGCGCGATGAAGTTGGCCATTTCTGTAGCCTGGGCGACTGGAATCGTGATCTCTCTGTCCTTTGCAGGCACGATATAGCTGCCTCATGTTGAAGGTTTCATTAAATCCTTATCAATCAACCAACCAACCAACCAATCTCTGTCCTTTGCGTTGTGGTTGATCAACGCCAACCTCCGCAAATGTGTCATTATACCTGTCCACTACCAGCTGGTTGATTTTCTTGCGGTTTATCTGCCGGTCTGTGTCGCCCTGTTCGCATGCTACGGAAAACTTCTTATCATCACACTGCAGCAGCGTCGACGCATCGAACCCACGAATGCCGGCACATTTGGAACACCAGGACCGTCAACGCAGACATCGACGACCACCCAGAGACAGAGAAGCAGAACATCTGGCGGCGACAACATAGTGGCTCTGAATGATGAGACACCTGCAGATATTGGACCACCCGCCGAGTCCGATGTGAGGAGTCAGTCAGGGGCGCGTAATTACCTCGTTGCTGCAGTGACTGCCCTCCAAATGTTTGCGGTTCTTGGCGATGCTGTAGATCCCAGTAGGAAAGAAATCGGTATGATGTTGGACTTCAAGAAACCAGGTGATGGGGGGGGGGGGGACCGGGTGGACCGCACCAACTATCGATCGGAAAGTGTCCATTATCACTGAAGTCGCCAAGTCTGATGTGAGGAGCGGCACAGTAGAATTGACGCAGCAGCAGCAGAGAGAGAAACGCAAGTCCCGACGTCGCGAGTTCAAGGCTGTCTATCTGACTGCAGCAATAGTCGGCGCGTTCGTCATTCTCTGGTCTCCTCACATTCTAGGGCGGATTCTGGCATCAGTTGGTTACATCAACCCATTGGTCGTCAATTATATCGGTCTGGCCGCTGGAGCAATCGGCTCGTCTAATTTCGCATTCAACTGGGCAGTATACGCGGCTGTGAGCAAAAGCTACAGACGCGCATATCGACAGACGCTGATCCGCATCGGATGCTGCTGCTGCAAGAATGTCACTCTACAAGCCGACAACTCACTCATCGTTTAACGTGTACTGTACGGCCTAGCTTCGGAAAGTCTGCATGGATGTTGTGATTGTACTGTACATAGCGTTATGGACGTGGAAGTTACAGCAGTCTGGAGTGGAACATGCGAGCAAAACAAATAACATGACCATTTTTCATTTTATGACTGCGATAAACGCTATTCCAGTTTATACCTTATAGCTTACAATCTCTGGTTGATGCGTGCATTAAAGTCATGACTGTTAACGCACTGCACCACCACAGACTTGTCAGTCGAAGTAATAGACACTATCGAAGTGAATGATGCACATGCACTGCACGCGTGAACATCAAATATAACGACACTCGTGGCTTTCTGTGTCAAACTTCACGAAAATAGTCACACCTGGTTCTTTGTACACAGTATATGCTGTGGATGAAGCGGTATTTATTCTGCTAATCAAATACTGATTCGGAATACAACCCGACAGCAGTCTTGCTGGCTGCTGATGTTCACCTGTGTCGGCACGTAACAAACAATGAAACGTCACCCGCGACGTATCGCGTGCGTGTCTCCACATCTAATCAACACGGATATTCCGCTTGGATTGACCCACATGATGATTTGTCGTGTCATGTTGTGTCGTGTTCTCATCGCAACGTGCCCAACGCCAGTTGTTTCTCCTTTTCACTGGCGTACTAGAGAGTGGTTTGGGGGTTCAACCCCCGTCATTGAAAGTTCGGAATTTTTCGAATAATGTGTTTGCACATGAATACTGCTCCTGCGCATTAAATCCTAACGTTAAAACGAAAACGTTAAAAAATTGTACACTAATTTCACATTTAGCTTCAGCTTCTGGACGACTTCCGTCCCCCAAAATCCCTGGCTCGGTCCCCTTTTACAAAGTTCCTGGATCCATCCCTATGAACCCCCGCCACTGTAAATCCTGGGTACGCGTATGCTTTTGAAGATAGTTTATTGAGAAAGTGAACGTTGTACCATATTTGATCCGAAAAGTTCCGACTTGTGTTATATTACCTTTACTATGTCAACCGCGTCGATAGCGTTTTTGACGATAATCGAAACGTCATAATTTTAGCATTATGTGCCAACCAAAATAATAAAATATTAGTTTATTCACAACAATTTAATGTTTGTACCGCGATTCTCTGCTAATGACGTCAATTATGACAACTTTGCGTGACAGCGTGACATGCTGTCCCGTGATTGGTTGTTGCGTGTGCGTCATAAACACGTCACGAGTCGAGCTGTGTCGCAGTCAGTCTGACATATTCGACATGTCTCTCGACACGACAAGATGTATGGTCCCGAAATTACCTATTATGCGTCGAGTGGAACGATAGACCTTACACCAGAGTTGGACATGGATTGGATCCATCCATGGATTGGATTGGATAGGATTGGGTCAGGATTTTGAGGAAACTTTGTGGATTGGGTCCGACGACTGCAATCCTCTGTTTTTTTTCATTTATATATTTTCTATATTAACAACTGTCGAACGTTAACGCTTTAACACCATAATGTGTATTCTTGCAGACTTCAATCGTTTGTGACTAGACTGCGAGTTTAACAAGACACTATACGCTTAGGCTCTATTGCTTTATGACATCCTCTCATCTAGCGCCTGCTTAAGGACTGCATGCTGTCAGTAGCCTATTCGTCGACCGTTGAGTGTCTGTCGTTTAAATGCACCGATTGCTGATTAGATGATGTGCAACTGTAATGAACTTTTCTTTTTGCACTTCCTTTGAGTCGTCGTCCGTGAAACTTGGTTATGTTGTACATAAACTTCAGTGACTAGTATGTTACAGACGCTGTTTCTTACAAATTATGCTTTATAAACTTTTAACTACCGCGGAATAGCCTATATTATGGCCATTACGATAGATAGTGGCACATAGGCGCTAATTTACGAATTAGCTTTAATGCCAGCTATTTTTGGGTTGGATTCGATTGGGTCAAGATTTTCAGGCAACTTTTTGGATTGGATTGGGTCAGCAAAAATGGACCAATGTCCAACTCTGCCTTACACGCACTTAACTTCACGGTGCGCAACAAATCTTCTTGGACCAAAATGCGTGGGCTAGATGTTGTGTCGTCGAGCCAGATGGAATTTGAGCTTAACTACATACATCATCGCCAAAGCATCTGCATATTCACAGAACACTGCGACAACTGCTGCCACGCCATCAGGGCCGCATTAAGGGAAGATGGGGCATGGGGTGCTGTAGCACCCAAGCCCGCAGCAGCATTGACTGTTGACTCCACGTAATCGTTCTCCGTGAATTGCTAGCTTTGACAAATGCAGATCTTCAGTTTCATACGTATGGTATGGAAAAATAACAGGCGTGGGTAATACATGCATACGAATCGCAAAATTTTGTGTGCGGTGGACTATGGCCTGCGAATTACCTCGACGTAAGAATTTTCAAATTTCCGCATTCTTGCTCAGAGCTCGCTCTTTGTTCACAATAAGTATACTTCCAACATGGCGGTGTGGTTTTATGCAGTTATGCATTGAATTGTGTACAATACAATGCATAACTGCATCTCGTGTATACTGTTCAACGCTACAAACAATGGCGGATCGAGGGGGTTCACCGAGTGCCGGTGAACCTCCTTGTATTGAAAATCTGGGTTAGTAGTAGTAGTTGTTGTTGTCGTCGTGTAGCCTTTTCGTATAGCGCATCGCGCAGTGCTTCTAGTGCGCTACTCGTTGCTTAGCGCTGCGAAGAGATGAGTCTTCAGAGCCGATCTAAAGCTGTCGGTACTCGGAGCAGTGTCCCGGAGAGAGTCTGGAAACGAGTTCCATTCCATCGGACTCGTAACAGAGAAAGCTCGACGACCAAACGTGCTGCGACAGTGTCGTGAAACCATGAATTGGCGACAGTTGGCTGATTGAAGGCGTTCACGGCTTGAAACGTCGGATGTACACGTGCAGCAGTCCATCAGGCACGCACTGAGGAGCCAATGTTCTGCAGACACCAGTGAATTGTGACTCAGAGTTTATACTGGACGCGTTGTGGAATGTCCAGCCAATGTAGGGCTTATTTGGACACTCTTGAAAAATGAAAAGAAACGAACATGTCTGTATAGCTGCGACTTAATTCTCGGCCTAGCAGTCTTCGGCCTTATTCGTTAACTAATTAAGATGTATTATTGCGCGTTACGTTAATTAACAGTGGTTAACACGTGTAATGACGCGATTTACAGAATGTTAGTCGTTGGCGTCGTAGAAACTATACAGATCGCGTGATTCACTTTCTGAGCAGAGCCGAACTGCAAACGGCGTTAAACACAGCGCTCTGTGACGCCGTTCGCCGCACTGACGGCATCACGCTATCCTTGACGGCGGCACGCGACGCTGACATCCACCTCTTCCGCGACCCGCCATCACCACTTCCTACAGATGCTCTGGCACCTTCTCTTCCACTTGTAGAAACTTGTCGCCTGGCAGCACTTGTCTTCTGTCTGCCAAGATGCGTTGACAACTGTGACGTTGAATTACTGCGAGTCGCCAATACTTCGGGCTTGGACAAGCCGTCGACCGCCGAAGGGCGTTCGCGCGCAGCTGGCTTGTACATCGAACTGAACTGGTACGCGTAGTCGGCATACAGTCGCGACATGCTGCATCTCCAATCGCACACACCGCCGCTTCGTCGGTCCAACACCGGGGGCGCTATTCACGAACATACAAACTTTTTCTAGCGGCTAAACACAACTAAATCAATCATGTCGTGACAGTTAGGCAGTATTATAAATAAAATAGTTTATAACAGTTTTAATTTCCGCCTGTTTTATAGTGATCCTTTTCCTTATTTTTGGCGTATACTTTACTACACAGTCTCTCTATCCCCTGTTGGGAGTGCTGTACAAATTTGTAAGTTGATTGAACAAAATGTGAATAACTGACATTTATGTCGATTATTTGCCGATTTACAATCAGCTTACGACAACCGCAGATTTAGAACCAAATTACAGACAATCGTACGTACGACATTGTTGCGAGGAGATTCATGGTCGTTTGCCGGTCGTATACGTACGAGCACTATTCACAACATTTTGTGAACAGCACCCCATTAGCTTAATTACCATGGTTGAAGAATTCAGCAGCTGACAGACGAAGGATCGTCTCCAGCGGTCTCGAATGTGGATTTCGACTCGGAGCAGGGGAAAGTGGACGAAAACTGACGCTGGCTTTCGGAATAAGCTCGTCTACGTCCCACTCCACGGAGTTCGGCGTGGTCGCTGACCCCCGATCACTGACGCCCGTTCCTGTCTTGTGGATGGTTGACGTCGTCGGCTTGCGGCGAGCAGCGGTGGTCGTCAGTTCCAGAAGGGCGCTGATACCTTCATGCAGGTGGTCCTCAGCAACGTTGAGCGGTTGTCCATCCCCTCGCCACCGTCGTTTCGACGCCATCCGGCATTCAACAGCCGTCTTCGGTTGCAGACGACTGACACCACCAAGTCGACAAGAATTCACGCGAGTCGGCGCAGCGGACGATGTGGCTGAACTTAGTGAGTGGCGCACCAGTGTATGACTATTGTTAATTCCCACGGTATCATTGTTGCCTGTCACACGCCAAACCAATAAATTATGCCGTTGCGTATTGTCTCTCATAATTTCATTTTCAGAGCGCATATTTTTAAAGAATAACTTTTCAGCATAGCAGAACATCAGCACCAGTTACAATGAAGCTCTTTCATACAGCGGCGAAGGCGGCAGACTGCATCTCACTGTCATAGTGGTGTCAAGAGCATTATAGTACATATGATTGCGGTTCGGTTGCTTTCTTGCTCTGTTCCGAATAGACCTAATTATTATTATGCCTAAACACTGCTACTTTGCTGAAATTAATATTGTAAAAATATAGGCGTATTAAAACAAACAGATACGCAGCATAGAAACCCGTAGTCCGATTTTCATGCTACGTTTTTCATCATACCAACTACCTGGGAAACATACAGGGTGGTCCAAAAATTTAGCCACTACCGAATTATCAATAAATCGTAGTAAAGACTAACTGACAGTGACGTTGCATTTATTAGTCAACATACAGTGTCAAACAAGTAGTCTCTAATATTTACGCTTGGTATTAAATATTCCAATCGTGACCCAATTTGTGACTTCAATTATTTTGCATGAGTAGCGATGATGCGATATGGGTAATATAAGGTAAATGATGTCAGCCCGGCTACGATTTTATCATATACACTCAGTTTATCTATAACCAAACGTGAAGCACTGTAAGTGATGACATCACAAATAAATAGATAAGGTAATGCAATGAATATTTAATACAAACTGATAATATTATAATGCTTATTTTACACTCCAGTTTGATAAAAAAAGTCCAGCCTAACTAATGTATTTTCAATATGATTCAAGGATAATTCGGAAGTGGCTTACTTTTGTTGAACCACCCTGTACTACTTTACCTCACATACCTAAACGCCAACGTACCTTTGGGCGATAGGGCTAGTGTTCTTGTATGAGCAGCCCCGTTTACAGGAGACGATGACATCGGATTACTAGGTGACTTCACGTCAACCACTGCAGATATTGTTTCTTCCCCGGCAACTCGGATCATCTCAAGACAGTCCAAGTTCCCGCTGCGGACTGCGAACTCCAGTGCCGTCTGACCGGCGCGGTTGACGTTGTCAACCGGCAGTCGGAAGCGGCGGTAGACAGCGAGCAACGCGCCCGTGACGGCAGCGTCGCCGGTCGCCGCAGCGTAATGGAGCGCCGAGTTGCCGCGCCGGTCGGCAGCACGGACGTCGAAGTCTGCGGCGCCGAGGAGGACACGGACAAGGCGCGGTCGGCGGTGGACGCAAGCGTAGTGCAGTGCGGTGAAGCCGAGACGGTCGCGCGCCGCCGACCGCGCTCCGTGTTCCAGCAAAGTGCGAGCGAGATTGACCGCCCAACAGTCGTCGGTGACGAGCGCGCAGTTGTTGAGCGGCGTTCGGCTGAACTCGTCACGCACGTTCGCGTCAAATCCAAGCCAAGCTAACAGCCTCACCTACACGCCACCCGTCAACGCATGCACTCCCGAACATCCGATTCTGAAAATAATTCTCAGACAGATTTAGCCGTCTTTTTGCGCAGATAGACGCTAGATACAGAGGCAGTGTATGCATGCGGTGTGGAATGTGTTGAAGATTACCGGTGTAACAGACCAGTGTATACTGTATACCCTAATCAGACTACCCCGAGGTATAGTCTGGATGGGGATGGTTGATCATATCGCCTAAGCCTGTGTGCAATTCAATTTATCTACCTATAGCTTATTAAAAAGAAAATCCCTACACTATATTGACCTGTAGGTGTAAACTTCTCATTCATCATGACGAGTAGGTCTAGGCCTACTGTAGGCTGTAAATGCTCAAACGCCGGGAATAGTAATGAAACTTCACACTCGAAGACCACGCACCTGCTGGAAGTAACCTTTTCGCATCGCCGTGTTGATGTCTTTCTCCATTGCAATTTGCATTAGGACGTGCACTAAAGTGGCAGTCAAACAAAACAGAAACAGACAAAAGTTGTAAAATTGCAAAGGACGAAAGGGCATAATACGCCTTAATTCATTTAACGTCATCTGAACACCGAATCCGACAACGGCCACATGGAGAAGTCTATGCCGATATAAAGTTCCGAATGCAACTCAACTTATGTGTAGGCTATAGCTTGTCTGGACAAATTGATCTCCATTCAACCAAGCAGGCGGACAGGAATTACCAATTGCTAACATGGAGGCTGACAATTTATTTACCTCCCACTCCAATTATGACAGCACGATGAATTTTGTGAATAGCAGGCTCGTAAACATAGGCGTACAGAAGAAACAGACTACAGGCCTGTTTCTAATTTAATTACTGAAAAAAACATTTCGAACGGAAAAACAGAAAAAAAACTAAACTCAACTTCGTATTATTTGGTACTTAAGCCCGATCAATGAACAACAAACGTATGGCCTATGAATACCAGAAGCCTGTTCATGTCGGCCAAGGGGCCGCACTGAGGTGATAACACAGTGAATAAAAACGTTGGAGAGAAAATTACATAGGGTGGCCCAAAAAAATAAGCCACTACCGAATCATCAATAAATCGTATTATAGCCTGCTAATGAGATAGATATTTTCGTCAACTATTAAGTATCTTATGGTAACCTTATATGTGACGTCAAATTATTCTACGTGAGGTGCAAAACCGCAACATGCATAATATAACGTAAATAATGTCAGCGCTACAGTTGCTACTTCTTTCATCATTTGGCCTTCGTAAGCTGTGAATTCCACTCCAAAACCATCTTTTAGATGGAGATTCATGTAAAAATTTGTTTTATTTTCGTGTTTTATCCTTCTCCAGGTTTTCAATTACAACTTTATCATATACACTGACCTTATCCTTGTCGCAGCTTCAAACACAGTAATTGACGACGTCACAAACTGAGTCACGCATAAAATATTTAATCCCAACTGAAAATCTAGCCTCATCGACGGGTTCTCAATACAATTTAATGATAATTCGGAAGTCGCTTACAATTTTGGGCCATGTACCTGTATACTGTTAGTGGCGCGTGAAGGCCGAATCAGCTGACCCCCCAAAAAAAACTAATTGGACAATAGATCAGAAATTTCATATGCCGATTATTGTCGGACAGGCTGATTTTTGCCCTTGATCCAACCTCTGTTGTAAAATGCTTTTCTCGATCGTGCCTGGAGTAAGTACACCAAACGTGCTACGCGCAGAACAGTTATTTCCAAAAGAGTGATGAGAACCAAAAAAACCAAATGTCTCCAAAATTCAGTATTCGGTAGCCAATTGTGTTAAAATCGGCTATGCACTGTCTCAAAAACGCGACAATATCAACGCGTTGTAGCTAATTCAAGACATAGATCCAGATTTTGATAAGCTTTCATAAATAGAATCATCACAAACTACTTGTACTTATACTTAAGTACTTTTATTTGGTACTTATCTGTTCACTGGCTTTCATAAATAGAGTCATCACAGACGGGAGTTACAGGCACTGATAAAGGGGCTTATAGGCCTACACTATACAGTATACAGAAACAACTCAGAAACTTAACTGCATTCACCGACGATAACAGTAACACCGTAACACGTATATCACGATATCATCAGCACGGTGATCGCTGCAGAATTGCCACTCCGACCAACGGACCGTCGGTTTCACGAAAGTATGGAGCGCATTACAACAAATTATAATAGAGTAGGCGTACTGCATGAGTAAGTAGAGTTTGACGCTGCTGCCGACACAGTTTAGGCCTATATGTCATTCCCGGGGCGGGATGGCAGGCGGAAGCACAGAGCCGACAGAACGATAGGAGAAACAGACTATAAATTATGCACGCTATATAGGCCTATGTGGGATGACAATAACGTCATTCTATTGACCGTACACAGGGTAGTTACCCGCGCCATCTTGTTGCAGGGAAAGTGCGTTGTAGCCACAGACCTTGTAATATAGGCAGCCATCACAAATCATAAGTTCTTTGACGGTATTAGCAGTGTAATGCGCTTGTCACATGAATTAAGATTACTTAGCCTTACTTACTTGTTTAGGTTTAGTTTGTCTAATCACTTAGTTTGATTTGTTTAGAAAGGTATGTCATTCACATCATTCATTGAATCATTTGTTATCACCGAAACGTATTTTTACTAATATACGAGCACGCGCTGGCCATCCTTTCCAGTTACCCAAGTACACTACATTGTTGCATAAAAAGTCTTTTATCGTGAGAGTCTTGCATAAGCATGTTGTACTTTTTGGCCACTGACTAGATTTTGTGTGTGATTGTGATTTTTTTTAT
>Ga0056115_1001468_pt1 | contig 11262 bp, 5 predicted proteins | sample WorMetOlspDAHAB1_FD_77007 | JGI IMG/M metagenome (GOLD analysis project Ga0056115, IMG submission 77007) | Marine gutless worms symbiont microbial communities from Max Planck institute for Marine Microbiology, Germany - Olavius sp. DAHAB.1 ... | reverse complement strand
GATTGCAAGTGCTTATCTTGACTTAACTTACCATCCTGTTGAAAATTTAACCAGTGTTCAAATCCAGCTTATAATAACAACATGGAAGTAACAAATCAGAATTTTTTGCATAAATTAATTTCCAATAGTTAAGCCTAATGACTTATAGATATTCCACCTGGGAGCAGTTGCGACTTCTAGGTCAAGCAGGTGGCTTGAAAACCTACACACATAGAAATCAGATTCTGTTAACCCTCTTCAAGGTCATTAATGACACATTCAAGGACATATGGCCAAAATTAGTCTGACACAGCGATTCAGTTTGAATTTTGAGAAAGAACTTTAGCATCTCTGGTTTACTGACGATTTCTGTCATGTGTGAATTTCAGATAATGAAGTCTCCGTTGATAACCGGATTCACGGCAAACCTTGACGCTGAAATGTGTCACCGTGACCCAGATGCTGCTTTCCGAGAGGGCATACTGACACCTCTGATGGCAGTCGCTCCTCCGTCACACAATCTGTTCATTCTTGTGGATTCGGTCGACGAATCGTATCTGCAGGTCACTTCCTTAATGTGGTCTTAGTAGCCGTTAGTTATTTGTGTAGATTAAGTGAAACAAGACGCTATCACAACATATGTTATTACAGTTTGTGTTGTTCACAGCCGATGATTATCTGTATGCAAGTACTGTGTACGGTATGTAGTGTTCAGTGCCACTGTAGTGTGCCCCTTTGTGGCTGTAAATTAAGTGCATCCCGTTTCGTGGCCAATTATTGTAAATTGGGTGTGTAGGGATCCTGTAAAGTGATGAAAAGTCATAGTGAAGTTTAAAATGCTGATTTTCCAGGCCTGCAAAATTATGGAATCAGGCCTGGATGCTGGAATGTCATGGAAAATGGAGCACACGGTTGCCACATTCTTTATATGTAGGCCGATACATGTGTTTTTGGCCTTATGCATCGGTGTTTGGTAGTTTACCAGACACACTTCTATGTAATGACATTGTATTCTGTTGATTTACAACTGATAGATGAGACAACATAATATGTAGATATATAATTAGTAAATTTATATGAAAATCTGAACTGTTTTCTGTATAAACTCATTAAACAGTCAGTCCTGGAAAGCCATGAAATTTGGAAACTGGACACAAATTGTCCTGGAAAGTCATGGAAAATTCACAAAATTGGTCCTGAATGTTATGAAAAACCAGTTGGAGTGTTCTTTACTCACCCTATGTAAGAGATGACTGAAATTTGGGTAGCCTGTCTGTTGTGTTTTATATATTTAGTCGTGTACATTTATTGAATTGTGTATTGCATTTGGTTATTTCAGCAAGTTGCTGCCTCCGAAGTTACGTTAACTTCATAGGCTGGTGCATAGTTAAACTCTGCATACTCCCACCAATCGTTTGTCGTGCGGTTGTGATAGCAGTCGGGCAGTTCAAACACGTGTACAATAGCGGAATTGTTGGCCCGCAGTCATCTGCTGTGTCCGCCGTGGCTCCTACTTGTCTGCACTGCACGGCGTCAGAGTCGATCGGTCACTCGGCTCTTCGCCGGGTTTCGCAAGATCGCGTTGGACGACCTACGTAAGGCACATGTCGTGCGAGACGTACAGCAGTACATTCTGTGTCGACTCGATCGCGACGACAAGCTTCGTCTTCACTTGAGTCGAGAAACGGCCGAGATCTTGAACCAGCTGCACATCAAATGCAACGGATGCTTTCTCTACCTTCAGAAGGTGCTTTAAATGACCACGTTTTACTCGTCACTATTCAGTGCATCTGGCTATCATTTATTCATTATCATTATCGGAACTGTTGCACGCTTATTGTGTGAAGAACATTGATGTACTAGAACTTGAAGAAGCAAAATTGCATTATGATTAAGGATCCGGTTGCATCATCGTCACTTACTGTACATTCACTCAGCATCATTTTACATCGTGGGTTACGTCATCTATAAGGTTATTTCATGCACATTTTATAAATAGAATGGTGGTAAGTTGACGTTGTTCCTCATTTCATGAAGCAATCAGGTATTATTTGTTACCTGTAATTTGTTAATTGTAATCTGTCATCTCATCGCACATGCTGATGATGGCTTGGTGTGGCTTGAAGAATGGTTAAGGCAGTGGTTTGATTTCCGGTTGGCAATATTAAAGTGGATGATAATAATAACAATAATAATAAAACGACAATTTATAAGGTGCAGTAACATTGTGAGACTCACTACAAGGGCAGAGCCAAGCAATAAACTCTTGTTGTAGCCGACCATGTTGAATATTGAAATTTCTTATTTGATAACATAATGGTGAGAGTCCCAGCTTGTAACTTGTGCCATGCATGTTTTGCTTTCGTTCAGGTACTGGATGGTGTCGTCGATAATTTTATTCTTCTGCGAGAAGTTCGAGAGATTCCAGGCACGTTGAACGGGCTCTACCTGTGGCTGTGTCAGCGACTGTTCGTCGGCCGTCAGTTTGCGGTCGTGCAGCCGATTCTGAACGTCATCCTTGCGGCCCGCCGACCACTCACCGAGCTGGAGTTGTACAGCTGCGCCGTGACACGGGCTTCTGGTCTGGCATTTGTCGAATTCCAGCACCAGATGGACGTGCTGAGTAAGGTGCTGGTGGAGGGTCAGGACGGCACCCGGATGCTGTTTCATCACAGTTTTGCCGAGTGGCTGCTCGACGTAAAGCATTGTACACCGCGGTTTCTGTGTTCGCCGGCCGAGGGCCACGCGATGCTCGCGCTGAGCTTCACGGCTCATGCGTCGGAACTGCTGCCCGCCGAACTGCACGACTTTGCGCTGCATGTGTCGCGCTGCGGCCTGTTCTCGCAGCCATTCCACACGGCACTGTGGATCGCCCTCAGCGGAGCGAACGTCGACAACTGCCTCGCGACGGCCGACGTTCCAACCGACCCGGCAATCATCCAGCTGCTCATTGCGGCCGGGGCAAAACCTCCCGTCGACGAGTCGCCATGGAAAACTTCGCTGGAGGCATCGGCGACGCCAGAAACGGAGCCGAGGGGAACTGAGAACGACGTCGAGGGAGAGAGCCACGGAGCAACAATTCCGGCGAGTCCGTCGGCCGGGAGTAACGTCTCCGAGTCGGGCGATGTCAGCGTTGGGTGTCAGACGGCACTCGCTCTGGCAGCACGGCGAGCCGACCTCGATGCCGTGACCGCGATCCTTGCGTCTGGAACGGATGTGGATAGCGTAGACGCCGACGGGTGGAGTGCTCTCCGGTCGGCTGCTTGGGGCGGCCACCTTGCGGTCGTGTCGGCGCTACTGACGGCCGGCGCATCGGTGGATAAAGCCGACACCGACGGAAGAACTGCTCTGCGTGCGGCGGCCTGGGGCGGACACGTCGAAGTGGTGAACCTTCTCCTGAAGCACGGAGCAAACGTCGATCATGCCGATAGTGAGGGTCGAACCGCGCTGATTGCGGCCGCGTATATGGCCCACGCAGCAGTCGTCGAGCGGTTGATCGAGGCGGGTGCGAACGTCAATGCGGCCGACGCCGACAGTCGGACGGCACTCGCTGTTGCCGCTCTGGGTCCGGTGGAGTCGGCTGAGAGTCGAGCTCGAGTCGTTGGTCTGTTGATCGACGCGGGCGCCGAGGTGGATCACCGAGACCGGGATATGATGACGCCGCTGTTGGTGGCCGCGTACGAGGGTCACGCGGACGTGTGCGAGTTGCTCCTAGACGCAGGCGCCGATGTCGACGCGACTGACTCGGCCGGTCGGACCACGCTGCAAGCGGCGGTGATCAGCGCCGCGAGCTCGGTGGTCGCTCTGCTGCTGTTCTGGGGGGCCGCGGTGGACGTGATTGACGCGGAGGGCAGGACAGTGCTCGGAGTTGCCGCTCAGATGGGTGACGCTCGGATCGTGAGGCAGTTGCTGGATCGCGGTCTGGATGAGCTGCATCGCGACAATGCTGGCTGGACTCCGCTGCACATTGCTGCATTTGAGGGCCACAATGAAGTAAGCTTGTCCAGTCTCTCTCTCTCTGTCTCTCTCTCTCTCTCTCTCTCTCTCTCTCTCTCTTTATATTTGGTAACGAAGATTATCATGTGTTCTGGTTTTTCATTTTGCCCTGTTGTACATAAAGGTCATATGTGTGCTGGTTGTTATCAATGTTATTTTGTGTTTACCACTTTTAAAGCATGTGCAATGAATTGTATTAAAACCTGTTAGCATTAGTGCATTTAAAACCAAGTTCGAATGCCAAAGAAGTGCCAGAATGATATAAGTCGATATTGAATATTCTGTTTTATGCTCATGCACATATAGAATATTTAATATTTATATATATATAATATATATATATATGTCAACTGGGTTTTGTAAGTGCGTGTGTCTATACTTACATTCACATACAGATTATTATTATTATTATCAAAGCTATTTATATATTACACATGGATAATTTAATACTAAGTGGCAAGTGGTAATTTATTATAATACTTATCTGGCTGGAAGTCTATATTTGATGCAGAAAATCAGTCTCGTTGGCAGGCATTTATATGATTGGTATTTTGTGGGGAGGATGAGGACACCGTGTATACAAGCACTGAAAAGTGGATGTGTTGTTCAGGTGGTGGAGGCATTGTTGGAGGCAGGAGCTCGAGTGACTGAAGTCGACAACGACGGTCGTATGTCGCTAATCCTTGCTGCACAGGAGGGCCACTTGCCGGTCGTCCGGACGCTCATCGAGATGGCAGGAACACCGCTGGAGTCACGTGGCCACGACGGCCGGACAGCCCTCCGAGCTGCTGCGTCGGCCGACAGCTGTTTTGAGCTGATCCGATATTTAGTCGAGGTCGGCTGTGACGTGAACGCAAGAGATGCGGATGGCCGGACGGCGCTGTATACACTGTCGGTTGAAGGGCAGTTGGAAGCGGCTGCATGGATCCTGCGTGCTGGGGCAGATCCGGGCAGCGCTGATGCAGAGGGTCGGACCGCACTTCACGCAGCGGCATGGCACGGACATCGAGATGTGGTCGCTCTGCTTCTCGATCACCGAGCAGATCCAGATGCGGTCGATTTGGAAGGTCGTACGTCGTTGCAGTCAGCCGCGTGGCAGGGACACACGGCCGTTGTGGCACTGCTGCTGGAGCGTGGTGCCAGCGTGGACCGCGTGTGTTCGCAGGGGGCCACGGCGCTGTGTGTTGCTGCCCAGGAAGGCCACGAGGGGGTCGTTCGCGCTCTGCTGTGTGCTGGCGCGGACGCAAACCGGGCTGACCGCTGCGGCAGAACGCCATCGCGGCTCGCGGCACGTGGCGGCCACGTCGGCATCATCCGACTGCTAAAGGAACGCACATCCAACACTGCGCCGTGTGTCCACAATGGATGCGGACCTCGGCCGCCCATGAATGGCAACCCGGTTGCCATGGAGTCGCCGGACCCGCGGCGGATGGTGGCCCCGCCCCAGAACTCGCTGTCGACCAACCAGAGCTCAAGCAGCAGTGGAGCGGGCGGAGTCGACTCGCAGAGCCTCTCTTTCACTCAGCAGCTGCAGCAGTGCTCAGAGGTGGCAGTTGACAGTGGCATTTCATTGACTCGGGAGCAGAGCCATGCGGCTGGGTCACGTCCCAGCGGCAGGAAGATGATGAGCGGAGGTTCGACTGGGTGTCGGGCGTCCTCGGACGAGGTGGTGATTGAATCGGTGTGGCAGAGGCGTCAGCAGGGTGGTATCGGCGGGTCGAGGCCGGGTGCTATGGTGATGGGTCGGACAGCACTTGCGATGAACTCGCCCGAGTCTCGCGGTGGGAAGCGGCAGACCAATGGTGTGGTGACAAACCCTGGCTACTCTCCGACGACGCCCGACGTGACGCTATGCACGTCTGGGGGTCGCTCGGCCGGCGGCGATGCTGCACTCGCGTCACCAGACAGTGGAGACAGCGGCAAGTTGAAGCCGACTCGGCCAAGCGGCTTGGCTCTGAAACGTGAAACTCCTCTCTGATGCAGTCAGTTTGTTTCATATTTTTAAAAGTACTTTGTGCACAATTTCAATTTTCTGATAAATAAATAAATCACTTACACACTTCCTTATCCAAAAATGTGACTTGCATACTAATGCAGCTGTTTTTTATCCTTTTCTGGGCATTCTGGTGTGGATGAGCTGGCTAGCACTTCAGATGTGTTCACATTTATACATTGGTTAATTAGTTTTTATTTTTAAATTTTCCTTTTTATATTATATTTATGCTATTTTAGTTATCTTATTATCTCCTAATTTTTTGCCAAGTCCCTTCATCCTTGTCTTTGTAGGAGGAACTTTGCAAATTTATCTCGATTGGTTGGTTTGGTTTAATTTGGTTTAGTGCAGCATTTAACGTGGTGGGGGAGGTTTTTGTGTTATAATTACAGTTTGCCAGGTCCACCAGAATTGGGATCAGAAGGACAAAACAGGTGAATGCAACTTTTGCTGGCTAATGTGTGACGTTTATTTTATTTGCTTTTTTTTCTTACAGATAACAAACGTATGTGTCCTGCACGAGTGATGAGCATAAACCACAAAAACGTTCACTGCGATGCAATTTTAAAATGACATAAACTATTAAGTCAGTGCTGCTAAACAAAGAAGTGTCTTTGTTTAGTGTTCAATAGTGCCCAAAGGAGACACCACTGCATTATGCATTGTGTATGTTATTGACTCATTGTGCTAATGTGTTTGTTGTTGTTGAAGAACTTGCACTGGACTATGTTGGCGTCGCATACATATGTACCATGACCACCATCGCCAACAGTTCCATCGTGGCGCGTTTTGCTTACTTGGCTGTACTATGCATCAGTGCTGCGTATGCTTGTTAATACCAGTCCAATGGCTCATCTGCCAAAGCTGTTTGCAAATCTATGGCAAATAGTTATCATTATTATTATTATTATTATTATTGTGCTGCTCTGTGTGTGTATGTTTGAGTGCTTTCTGTATTTACAAACTGTAAAAACCTAGGTATTTATTACAATAGGTCGTAACTTGAAGACGAGGCTAAATATGCTGCTTTCTACATAAATAGAGAACGTTTCTGTCTGTGATGTTTTTCTTTTTATTGCGAGTTACTTTAAAACGATTCAAGTCATCGTGTCACGGAAAAGTCAGTTTAACATCTTTGCATGCATTTCTAATGAGTAATTTTGAAACGTGTCGGGTTTTTCGTAATGCATTTAGACGTGCATGTTCTCGCGATGTAAACTGGCGTTACCGTGGCTTTATCCATTCCATTTCCTCTGAAGGTGTTGAACTGTGTTATGACGAGTGAAGAAATACCTGTATTACTTTCTCCGCAGGTGTGAGTGACTGTATGTTTGACATGGACGAGGTCTCACTGTCACTGTTTATGTCGTCAGCGACATGAGCTAATTTTTTTCCCGATGCTGGTTTAGTTCGTAAAGGAACGGTATTGATTTATGCGCGACGAGGCTGTAGGATGTTTCACGTGTTCTTAAACAGCTGGTATTAAGTTTACTCAGAAGCCATTTTTGAGTTATTTTTGCCTGACTGAGGAAAATTTATTTGTGGTCTGGTTATTAAATCTTCACTGTAAACCGCTTATGCTGTTTGCAGTTGTCTGCAGATATAGCTGTTGATACAGTATTGTACAGGGCAATTGTTGTAATCATTGGATGGTGATTTTGCGTGGGTGGAAATGTAACAGGAGGTTGTGGTAGTGAATTTGGCATCTCACCCACAAATGCTAGTGTGACCTTATTGTCGGCTGTAAGTTGTTCCCTGGTGGAAAATGTTCAGATCTGGAGGTGAGCACTGTGCTGTATGGCTTTTGAGAGCCTGCTGTATCTTCATGTTTGTCATGTTTGTGACACGATTTGCATTGTGTGAGTAAGACTGTAATTTACAGAAGTATGTTCCAGCGCAGAAACCAACACGATTAGTGTTCATTTCGTGCAATGTGTTCATCGCTCGATGACGACTGTGATTTTCATCGTTTCGGTACTCTGTTCATCGTGCATTCTTACAAAGGCTGTTGATTGTGGTTATGCTCCCACCTTGTAAGCTTTCGATCAGAGCCACGGGATATAGAAGTGAGCATAACTGAACGCGACAAACTCGAGGCTGTGGCAGCCTTGACACTATGGTGGCTAACATTGGACTTGGATTGATACGGTTTGCTCTATGCATTCTGCTGTCCTATTCGACTTGTGAATAGTGGTGTAGCCTAGGGAGCAGACGGCAGCCCCTTCTGAAGCAAATACATACCACGATTAACCTTATGCGAGACACGAGGGCTTATTTATGTCGCTGGTCATCCACTACAGTATAGGAGATGTGCAGGACTCCCACGGTGTATCCGCCTCCGAAATGACCTATATTGTGTCGGGTGGGGCGTTAAACTCTACTCACTCACTCACTCCGCCTCCGAAATGACCAATACTGTGTCGGGTGGGGCGTTAAACTCTGCTCTCTCACTCATTGTGACTTATTTGTAGAGCCCACCCAGTTCTAAATTGTATGTTAGTCGTGTAGTCAACTAGCAGTGGTTTTCTGACAGGCTCAGTGTGCACCACAGTTCGTTTTTAACGGCGCTCTGCTCCGGACCAGTGTGGAGAGCTTACAACGCTCTCCCAAACCTCCTAGTCTGCCGGAGAGGAGGGATCCAGCCCCCAATTACTTCTGCATCTTTGTCTCGATGCATCCCCCGTCTCAGATTCCTGGTTACACCATCGCTTATTATTATTATTATTATTATATTTTGTGAGCAAGTAATCTGACTGTTGTTGCTATAGCTCGTGTATGTTTCGTTATGGCATCATAGAAATAGAGTTAGCTGGTTCAAGTCGGTCTACTGAAATCGGAATTAACTGTGAATCTCCGATATGGATCTTGATGTTATAGACGTTAGACAGTGACAGTAATTACTGTTTTCCATGTAATTAAACTATATCATTCATGCTTAGAACTGACGTCTGATCATATAGAACTTACAGCTGTAGTGCCGAGATTATCTTATTTAATTAACTTAATATAAATAAACCCGTATACATATTACTTAGCGTTGTTGCTACTTATTTAGACGGATTGCACCGACTGAGGCTGTAATAATGTTGCCAGAGCTGTGTTGTCGTCGTCGTCACGTATAGGCTGTTTCTGTGCGTGCTTGCCTTTCTATTTTTTATCGTAAATGAACGTAATTATTTTATTGTGATTGTTGGTGGACAGACGTTAGAGATGGCGGCGGCGTAGCATATGACAGTTAGATGCGTTGTGCAACTGTGTTTTAGGCGTATACCAAACAGGGTTAAACCCACCGGGGGACAGGGGATTAAACCCCTCCAGGGGCGGATCCATAGGGGGTACTGGGGGCACGTGCCCCCGCCCACAGCCGAAATATTGATTAATTTTGATTAAATACAAACCGTTTCTCCGCAGCACCCGCTGTAATAATGTTTTCTCATTTGGGCAAACCGACGGGCATCGTTATCACGACAGCCCACTGCCTAAAAACATCCAGCTGGGTGGAAAACTACACGAAATTTGGTCAATTGATTCTCAGCAAAATCATTAAAATTGTTGCCACCAGCCGTGTGATTTTAAGGCTAAAATGCACAAAATTACAGCGCTCCCCAGACCTTGCTGGATTTCATAGAAGCCTACTTCTAAGGGGAGGGGAGGGGAAGGATGGGAAGGGAGGCTGCCCCTTCTCCGTTTACCGGTGCCCCTTCAGTTGGCTGCAGCTGGCGACACGGCTGTCCCTGTGCGGCTGGAGAGGATAAAGAGGGGAAAGGAATGCCCCTCCAAAAAGATGGTCTTGGTTCGCCACTGAACCCCTCCTAATTGTATCTTCGTTTTTTTATTTGTGCAGGTGCAGTAATACCATTTTGTGTCACTGAAATTGCTATGTAGCTGCAATTTAAAAGCATTTCCAGTTTGTAAGTAATGCAAAATTGTAATGCGTCGTATGGAATTTTTGGGTGTGTTTCGGCATTTGGGGTACCCTGCCCTCCCCCTGTCGCCCACTCAAAAATGGTGTATACGTTTATGAGCTGTGCGGATATGGTATCGTATCGTGTAGTTGCTGTACATTGCTGTATGAGCAGCGCCTCCAATGTAGACTTTCACGTAAACTGCTCGATCGGTCAATTGTTTCGCTAGCAGTCGTCGCCAATACACTAGTCACGCGCTCTAATTCAAGTCATCATTTCTCGATAATTACAACATATTTGCGACAAAAACATCTTCAGTGTTTTGACGTTGTCTGTGCACACTTGCATTCAAATTGCAATAACTGGAGTGTTCGCATCTCTTCCTCCTCCTGATTAGCATCCACTCCAGTTGCACGCATCTCTTGCCTCTCCCCACATTTACATTTTTGTCCCACTCTCCTGCCATTACTGTCCCATATTTTTCAAAGCTGAGTTGTCTGATGTAGACTTAGACGTATCGGAATATCAGGCGCAGGCATAGGCCTCTATGCCTGTCTCATTTCACACTTATTATACATAGTTATGTAATGAATTATTCATACCTAATTACTTCACTACGACTTCCGATTCCTTGTAATTGAGCACGAAAATCATATAATGCCAACCTACGTTTAAAGATGTTAGTATTGTTAGCTGTTACAATATAATTTGGTAAATTATTACAAGCATCCCAAACTGTGTGTTAGTAAAATAGAACTTGCGCAGGTCGTATTTAAAGCGGGTTTTGAAAATTCTTAAGTCATTACCTCTGGTTGCTTGCTCAAGGTCCTCCACATATTGATTATAGCTGGCCTAAACATCGATTAGCCTATTGCCTTCGCTTAACAGTTATAACTGCACGGTAGCCTAATATCTAACTTCAGTTATACCGCGATGCGTTTTTGTAACTTATTGCACCCGTCTATTTAAAAGAAATTGTAATAAAATTACTCGCCTTCAGATGGAGTGTTGTGGGAGACATGCAGTATTTAAGGTGGGCAACATTTACGGAGAGTCTTGCCTCTGAATATGACGCTGCTTCATGCAGCCTACAACTGGCACTCTGCATAAAAACTACATGATTCTTTCTAGTTGGTGTCGTTATAGCAAAGGACAAAACGCTATGAAGATCAAGAATAATAATAATTTATTATATCTGTTTCTATCATGCAGCGTTTCTACCTTTCTTTCTGGAATGAACTTCGACTAAAACATTATTACTTACTGAAATTTTCTAATTATCAATTCTGTCGTCATTGGATAAAATGGCGGATGTTGTTGTTTCCTGTTTGGAAGCGTGTCACGGGTAGACGGCTACGTACAATCACAGGGTAATGAATATTCATATAT
>Ga0056115_1001467_pt1 | contig 11263 bp, 8 predicted proteins | sample WorMetOlspDAHAB1_FD_77007 | JGI IMG/M metagenome (GOLD analysis project Ga0056115, IMG submission 77007) | Marine gutless worms symbiont microbial communities from Max Planck institute for Marine Microbiology, Germany - Olavius sp. DAHAB.1 ... | reverse complement strand
GGGGGTGAACGGACCCCCCCAGATTTTGAAACGTGGATGCGCCAATGGGCTAATCAGCAGTCAGTGTACCCTAGCTAAAGGTAGGCCTAAATAGGCTGCTCATTAAAGTAGCAATAAAACAGAATGTATCATTACTGACAATACAATAGTAAAAAAGCTTAACTATAAGCTAATTGACAAGATGTATAGAGGCCTCGGCCGTGACACGTTTTGTTACAACTTTGCTTTGTTTTGCTTTATATAAGCTACAGACATGAACACCGTCATGACCACATCGCTATAGATAAGCCTTATCGTTTTAACGTAAAGCTGCAATTTACCACGCAGCACACCCTCCATGAATTTTTATAGGCCTTAGCCTACGTGCACCCAACGAACAATGGAAACACCGAAATAAATCAGATTTCGGTGTTCACTACGCACTGGCTTATCTTGTAGGTTAACGACATTTATTATTGATATTTGAAAGAATACTCGATCATTTGTGGTCGCATTCTGAAATCCAAGGTGTCGTGTGATGATAGCGCATCGTTCGAGAGGCGAGAAACGAACGCCACTGCCGAGGCAACAATATTCCCGAGCGTCAAACGACAATGGTGAGTTCTACGATTCACATTTCGTAACGATGTCCGAAAACGCATCCAACAGGCAGTTATGGAACCGAAAATGGTCGACCGAAAAAGCCACGTCTTTTCAACACCGCGGGCTTCACCAACACGGATCGAACACCGCCTTGCCGCTGAAGAACGCCCAGGACTACTTCATCACGCGGAAATCGGGGTTCCCGTGGTCCACGATACCCGACTTCGTGGTGGGTCGCGCCGGCGTCGACAACTGGCTGTTGGTGACGGCGATGGCGCGGCGTGCTGCCGTCGTCGACGCCAGCCGGACAGTCACAGCTCGCCACCAAGTCAGGTCCGGGTACCAGCCAGCAGCACACTTCACGCAGGCCACGAGAGACGCCACCATCAACTACGCGCTGGCTGGACTCTCGTTCGACTATTCGCTCGGACTGACCGACTGCGCTCCGCTCGAGACGGCGCCGACCGCACCCGCTTCGACGTCGACCGGCGACCGTCGTCAGTCGATCGGCGACTGCAACTCACCGCGGTCGGTGGTGCTACGACGGCGACCGCTAACCCGGTACTGCCGACGGGCCTACGTGAAACTTCGTGGTCTGCACCGCCTATCTCGCCAACAGAATAATTCAGTCAGAAGGTTAATAACGCAGAGAAAGCTAAACAATTAAAATGTTACGCTGTGGGATATAAAATAATGTTTGCGAAAGCTGGAAGTTATTGAAGTACAGTTTTCTAGTATTATCATATTTGCAAATAAGGCTATTTGCTGCGACAGTATAAAACATGCTTCACTGAAAACCCATTTACAGCGAACAGAAGAATGAGAACGACTTTTTATTAGTGAGTTAAATAGCGCGTCCAATCATGAGTCTGTGTCTCGAGATGTAAGGCAAAGTCCGCCAGCCAGACCGACGTCCTAACTGGTCCTAACCACTGAGCCACGCCGCCAAACAATAAGGCTGTATGCATTGCATAATGCTTATATTCAGTCTTTGAGCGATCCGTTATACAGGTCCTCGACAGATAGTTACTTTCAACTAGAAACTAAAAACTGGCTACGTGTGTGACTTAGAAACGAGATGGGCTTATTCTGCCAATCCGGAGCACCACACGGGGCACAGGTGCTGGCTACTCACTGGAATTAAGCTGCCATTTTGGTCGACTGACTGCACCATAATGTGACTGAAAATTACGAATAAAAAAGACAACACACAAATACGTCCACATAGTCTACAGGATAATAACAGCAACAGAGCATTTCACAGTTAAACAAGTGCTTAAATGGTTAGCCGTTAGAACAGTCTAGTCTATTGTCAATCACAAACTAGGCGAGTACAACACAAAAACTGACTAAATGAGACACATGCAATTAAGATGAAGACAAACGCCGTTAACGATAAGATCTCGGTAAAGTGAACTCCTTCCAAGATAAAGCTGCTCTTAGAGCAAAGATTTGCATACAGAAAGTAAACGACGATGACAGCGCTGTCATTAGACAGTGTCGTGTAAGCACATATCTGTCACAATGAACAGGGTGGCCACAAAAAAGTAAGCACTACCAAACTATAAATAAATCGTATTAGATCGTACCAAAACTTGCCAATGAGATTATACTTTTTTAGTCAAAATTAAAGTGTCAAACAAGCACTTAGTATTAAATATTCTATGCGCGAGCTAATTTGTGACGTCAATTACTGTGCGTATAAACATTGAAGCAATCGTGTAAAAAATTCTTAAGATTTCCGTCTTTTCCAGGTTTTCAATTACATTTATCAGTTACACTTATTTTACTCAAATAGAAACTTCAAGCACAGTGACTGATGACATCACGAATCGGGTCATGCACTGAACATTTAATACCAACTTGTAATATTCTAGTGCTTCTTCCAATTCCAATTTGATGAATAAATCTTGCCTCACTGACGAGTTTTTAAATACAATTTAATGACAAGTCGACAGTGGCTTACACTTTGGGCCACCCCGTACGTACGACACTCAGACGTGGTCACAACAACCTGCAGTCGCGGTAACGTAACTGGGTGAGATACGTGACAACTCAATATCGTTGAGGCTTAAAAACAGTAGTCACAGACGAACGCACGTGACAAGCATAGTTCCTGCCAGAAATAAAGCATGCAACAAGCTCCACAGCAATAAAACCATAAAGTCTATACGGCCTTTTTCAAATGCGTACAGAGCGTTGAAAATAATGATGGGTGTTCTCCCGGTGATTCCGCAAACAAACATCACGAAAGTACCATGCTGTAATAACACTTTTGTTATAAAATTCATATTACAGACTGGCCAGCAGATAATGCACCAAACACGTTGCCACTACAAAAAGAGGCACGTGTACGAGTAGTTCACAGACTAACAGCACTGAGACTGTTCTATACCAAAAATTATCTGCAAACTTGACCATCGAATACCATAAAAGCTTGCACCACATCAAGTTTACTATCCTTTTTCTATTCTAAAAAAATATCAATGATAGCACACTGAGATTTCTTTGCTACTCTTACACCTGCAGTCTGACATATTCGTCTAAACACAGTGTTAATGCTATTTGTTGTATATTGCAGCAGACTGGATAACTTAGTTTTTTATTACAGTTGTTAGTTTTTCATCGTTTGTTACTTCCCATAGGATTTCAATTTTAATCGAAAATAAATATGCAATTTGCCAGAGTATCCAGTTCACATCAAACTGCAAAACGAATAGCCACATAAAGCCCAACACTGACAGTGACTGCCGATGCAACATCGGTCCTGTCGTCCATTTAAGAATCTCCAGTTTGCTACTATGAGTTATGTACTTCATATTTTTGCTTAAAACACGTGGTTCACGTTTCCATTCTTACGCGTTGAATTCCTTCATTTTCGTCAAAATTCTGAAGTTCGGGTATCCTTAGATACTAGTCAGATCGCCTTAACCTTGACTTGTGTGATTTGATTGATTGATTGATTGATGAAATATGGCTTGCCAGAACAGAGTGAGTGAGTAGAGTTTAACGCCCCACCCGACACAATATAGGTCATTTCGGAGGCGGATTGCCAGAACAGAGGTGTCTCAGTTTTGAAACTATAGCCATTCACATTCAGAATACGATCAGGTTCTCTCGCTCCCAATAATACAAGGACTTAAAAATACAGCAGAAGATTCTCGTTCACACCAATAATAATATTAAGCATATTTGTAAAGCGCCATAAAGTCGTAACTTCAGAGGCACAATATTATGCGGCACTAAGAGCTGTTTCCAGGGTTCCTGCACCTACACAACTCGAGGCCTTTTCTTCAAGAATTCAAGGCCAATTCAAGGTTCTTGATCCACAACCTATCAATATACCGTACTATAATCGTAATCAGTTCCCAACATCTGTCCTTGAGAACGAGCAACCAAATGCGCTTTCCGTCACTCTTTAAATCTCTTCCATCGGACGTTTGATTGGCTACAGATAAATTACAAACTTTTTCAACGCCTTCTTCCCATTTTCAAATACAATTCAAGGACTTTTTGAGCGTTGTAAAATTCAAGGCTGTTTCAAGGCCAGCCTTGAATTCGAAGCCCGTGCAGGAACCCAGTGTCTGTAAATGTGAGTAGGCAAACGAGGCAACATGACGGCTTGCCGAGAGAGTGGGAACCGTAAAAACTATACACACGAGAACAACTACGGCAAACTATTCCAAATAATGAAACAAAAGAAGCCAGTCACATAACAGAACTGCAAAATGGAAGTCCATCGAACAAAATGAGGCAGAAGTGAACCATACAGAATCACACACAGTTAAGGGGGTGTCAACGTCATCACACGTTCGCAAGAAAAATGGCGACATTCAGCACACGCGACTGGTTGTTTTCCACGGCACCTTTAATACGACGACAACATGTGACGACAGATATCAAAAACAGTGTGTCAAACTGTACACATTTGCAATAATAAAATTAAAATTAAGATTAAGAAGCAGATGAGTATACAGTGTATCTGCAAATAAAACCGGATCATGTCACACGCAAAAACCATTACAGTTCTCGCAAACATTATGCAGCACATAAAAACGGACTGAAACAAAAAAAACCCACACAAGCATGCCCCGCTTTTATATTTATATTAAAAGGTACTATCAAAATACGGACAAAACAGTAGTGTATAACCTATTGGCAATAGTTAATATCTAATTCTTGTCTACAATGTTCAATCATAACCAGCATAAGATGCTATTTTTTGCTAATATGTGCCAAATGCACATATATTTACTGCAAACAAATTACAGTCCACAGAATTTAAAATACCATGAGACCGTATGACGCTCAACCAGCAAAAATTGGTTTTCAGCCTGTACCAAATTCTGACTAGCTGCACGCTTATGATGCTCGTATGTACATAGTAGCATGTACACAAAATCAGCTTCACGCCATGCATGTGACCTGAAGCGGTTACTGTAAGCCAAACACAACGCCTCGTCCAGCAAACTATACCAACACACATTCAAGCGGTTCACGCACGCACGCACGCACGCACGCCAAATACAACATAATTACACGGTTCCTGCAGTAACACAACACCATCAGTTAGGTACTTAGTTAGTTGGAAACGGCACTTTCAGCACAATAGGCCATATTGTGCTGTTTGAAAGTATGTTGTAATTAAGAAATGGAATTATTACTTGATGGGAGAAAAGTTGAGGGCCATAAAATAAGACAAAAACAACAAAGAGTGCAGACAAGAAATTTAGCTTAATACAACACAGCAAACCGAAACAACAAAAAAAAATACCCGAAATTAGTCACCCGTTAGGACACTCAGTCAGGAAACGAAGTGGGTACCGTCCACCGTTACAGAAGCATGACCAGCTGCTCTATTCGATAAGCCAAGTATTCAACGCCACACAACAGATGCACCTTCTATCCACTGATTATGCGTGCACAACACACACGAAAGTGAGATTCTGAGCAGGTCCACTATCACAGAATCACACTAGACCGGTGGTCAAACAAGAAGGCGCTCAGAGTTCATTTCATACGACTGCAAAGCCTCAGCAGCATTCTCTTTCTGATGATAACCACTGTTACCACATCAGTACTAACACATGTACACATTTCACATATATTTGTTTATGTTAGATTCGGATATCATCCAAATATCTTCAGTAGTTTTGGCTGTTAACAGCAAAAAAACGGAAAAGGCATAGTCGCATTATTTTGGAAAAGTATTCCAAAAATCAAACCAGTCTCAGTCCCAACACTATATCGTGTCACGAAAATTGCTTGTTAAAAACAAATTCCGCAAGCACACGCACACACATGCATACGCTAAGCATCTCACAAGTTTGCGTGCCAGCGATACAGCGTTAGTAGCCACACAATGAATGGGCAATCATATCAGCAAACGACTAGATTGGCTATATATATATATATATACCTCTGCAACTATGACGGCAGATTAGCAGCAGCATTGTCATCTTACGAAATTCAGAACCGCACAAACTGAGGAAAACTGCAGTATACAAGTTACCAGGCATCAGTCAAATCACAATTCTCAACAGACCGGAACTTCCTAATTTATGCAACTGTAGATATCAGATATGTGAGAAATTTATACGTATTTGTGTTCGTGGTGCTGAAACCGGGTCTCGTATGGTTTTTGTTATATTAATACAAATAGACAACTAACACTGTTGATTTAAATTAATTTTAGCATTGTAATTTGTGTTTTCTACAGTTTTTTAATCCTTGCTACACTTTACGACAATCCAGTCTTCGCATGATTCAATAAAACCAGACATACAAAAGCATTATCATTGCCAAAAACGCTACTGCTGTTTCTTACAAAATTATGATGTTGTGAATTTCTAATTCTCCACGTTTATCATGTTTAAACATCAGCATTACAACAGAGGGGAACGCATGTTTGATCTCATGCACATATACATTTACATAATGCATAAGTTAGGAAATTGGTCTATTTCACTACAGTTCCATGGGACAACAGTATTAGCCATACACACGTACTGTGAATCGTGCAGTTGCACAAAAGTCAGTTAGTCACATTCACAAATATGTAATTATAGTAATCTATCTAGTTAAAGCTTCGTTTTTTGCTACAATAGAAGTACCACAATGCTCATAAGTTGTCTCGGCTTAGTTCCTAGTATAGACAACCATTATAGACAGTGACATGGGAACAATTTGTTCCAATCTGTACCCCACCACACAGACAATAACTCCATCCCCGCCCCATCTCCTCATAAGTTATTCAAGTTCCCACAACCGTTGTCCCAATACCCTATCCACCCCTCAACTTCAAAAATCATAATAGCTTTACAGTTCAATTCAACGCCATTTTAATTTTCCACTCCACGTAGAGATGCAACTTCAGCGAAAGCACGCCTAGACGACGTGTCTATGATCAGAACGTTGAAAAAAACTGGGCACCGATGAGTATGACAGAATGGCTACATGCTCGATTTATCACACCGGAAGCACTGTGTTAACATTGAATTTGACTTTCTTTTCCCAGTCCCTTGGTATTACTGCGTTCACACTACCCGTTACCGCGGTAATACCGCACATTTTGTCCCTATTACCGCGGTAATTCCCGCGGTATACATTACCATATCACTCTCTGAACCACTGCCTAACAGCCTAACATCAATCGCGATATCTCTGACTGATCACGAATATTCCAATGACAATGCAAGGTGTACTCAACGAAGTGACCGGAACACTGACACAGCAAGCAAAGCAACTGAGCAACCATGCTGTTCTCAATAAATATTTCCAACAAGTATATAACACTGCAGTACAACATAACACGCGAACGGTATTAGCGAGTGACCGCGAGATATGAAATAAAAGTCATGCAAAAACAAAGCGGAGAACGAAAAAAACATATACAGTGCACATGCAAACACCATCAGCTTTTAATTAAAAGTTCTCAAAGCTCGTTTGCACTTCAAACGTCACTCGGAGACTTCAGAAATTGAATGAAAAAGGATTTTCTTTCGGTGTTTACAGACGCCGGTAAGTGTTTCATTCTGCCAACTGACAGCACTGTTCCACGTGTATAAAAAAAGTTTAAAATGTTAAATATTTCACGCAAAAATAGCTGTCTGAACACGAAATCTACACAAGTGTAAAGTGAGTAGGAATCGAAGGACCAGCATGAAATATTTCTGCAAAACCAGTGATTACTATCGTAAACATATCCGGTACAGAGATCAAAAAGTTCCAAGCATCGGAAATGAAATATTCACACATATAAAATTGAAAAGCAACAATTTAGGATTAGAGATGTTTAACCAAAAACACTTTTAAAGTATCTAAAATTTTAACGTTTAAAATACTTTCCCGCTACACACAATAAATGGACAAACTAAACATGCACTAAACTGAAAACTGTGCAACTTCACATATTTTATTAGGCTTCCTTCATGGGACTATTTTGATTGTTTATATTATATCACACAGAGGACCAAAGTTGTTATAGGTTTATTCAAGAACTATGTTTGTCAAGTTGTCTATGGAAAATAATCAATGTACACGTATGTCTGCCACACTTATAAAATCAAATGTAATTTACTAACTGCAACAGAAGACTCCAGTTGAATGAGTAAAAACTTTTCAATTGGTACCGCTAGCCTGAATTAAAATACAATAACGAGTAAATACGACTAAATGTGCCAATAAAAATTACACCATGTGAGCAACGACTACAGAAACGAATGAAAACGCACGCAAACTAAAACCAACATACTAAGAGAGAGGGCAGCCAATGCAGACGACCACAGCAAATTCCAGGCTTATGACTGCACGAATCTGAGTAGCTAGTAACACAGCCATCCGATACATAAACTATGATCTGCACTGATTCAATCTAAGAGTCATCGGCAAGCCATGGGTGCCGCAGGCAATGTGCTGCCGTTGCCCTTGTCAGAGGATCCAGATCCAACATAGGAAGAAGAAAGTCTGCGAATTCGATGGCAGTAGCTTCATCCCACTGGTACTTCTCAATCAGCACATCGATGAGGTTCCACGGCTTTAGTTTTGTGATGTGACGAAGATCGCCTACAAACAGACAAACGTTTCACATTTCAACATCTAAAAGTGGTTTAATCGCCGCAAAATTTTGACTGTGACAAAAATACTGAAAACCATACGAACAATTTTGTCCTAAAAACGCAGATGTTAAAAGGTGAATGGGATTTAAATGCATTCACGCATACATTTTTGAAACGACATGATCAGAATAAAATATTTTGAAAATCCCACTTCTTTAAAAACAACACAACAATTTATAAGGCACCAAAATGCAGGAGTCACTACAAGGACGCCGTACATCAGAAGACTACACGGCGTTGCTACAGCCATCACGAAACTGCACAGGAACTAAGACGATGACCAAAAAACATTATGTCATAATAACTAGCGATCACCCTAAACTGTCAAATGTTTGCAGTTAATGATTCAAGATATCCAGTGCACACATTACTGATTACAGTTCATACATAGCTGCAGGGACTCGTTTTGTATACCTTTAACTGTCAATCATTATTAAGGTTATGTTAGCTATTATAATGTTAATAAATTTCACGACACATGTTGGGTGGTTTTCTGCACGTTTCGGTGTACTACCGGTTGTGATAATATTTCACTTAAGTTTTGTTATGCACTTACCATTTGCATTTAGTTCAATGTTCCGCATTTTTGTGCAAAACAAAACTCAGATAATGTGAAAACACCACCAGTGTATTACTGAATCACAGTCAACAAATGGCGAAAATCACAGAAGTGCGCAAGTCGACAAAAAACATGATTAAAACTATCAGACATCACCAGCTCAATACACTGCAACGACTCGCACTTTCAAAACTGTTCCAATGTTTTGCTCACCCCGCTTCGTGAAGAACTCCGACGAGTATTTGCCCATCAAAGCAATGGACCGTGGTACTGGGCCGAGAAGTTCGATGATGTGTGCCAAGTGGTCCTCATCGCGAGAGTAATTTTCACCGGAATGCGGCTCAAACAGGTAGTCGCCCGTGGCTAGCTCAAATGCCTACATGTGACACTGCAGAGGCTCAGCTTACATGTTAGACATACGATGACTTAAAACAAACAGTTGGTGCTAATGTATTGAAGCAACAGACTCAACACAAACTGGAAAGAAAGGTAATAGTGACAATGTTGGACGTCAAGGACTATAAAATCATACAATGAAATATGCATAGTCCTCGCTACTATACAGTTTTAATCAATCGGTTAATCAATTGAGGTAAATTTTATAGCACGTCCTACAAGGCATGGACAGAGGCGATTATCAACAAAATCATGTAAAAAAAATTCAGAGATTAATAAAATAAAAACTACAAAAGAGGGGAAATTTAAAACTATAAAAACTTATATGACAATGTCTGACAATGTCTAAATGTGAGCATGACTGACGAAACAGTCCAGTTTTTGGATGTTGCTTGAAAGTTGAGAATGCAGGAACGTGTGGCAGCTTATGTGAGAGACCATTCCAAATGGCAGGGCCAGTTACAGCAAACGAATGGTGACAGAATCTGGTTAGAGCCTTTTTCATAAAAAAAACACCACCACTCGTCAAGTGATATTAGCTGGATGCACCATCTAAGGCGACAGATAGTTCTATGCAGCTGGACCCTGATTCTCAAACAATCTGCCAATGGACCTCATACAGCTGTTTTAGACAGTTTCTGAAGTTTTTTTGGCAGTGGAACCAAAGCAAAGTGTGAACCTGTTTAAATGCGCTTCAGCAATGCTCTTACTTACTCACTTACTGTATGTGACAGGTGAAAAATCTAACCCTGGCCTTCCTGCCATTTGAAGGCCATCAGAGTACTCTCATACCAACATAACTTGACACAGCCTCTGAAAACGATACCAATAGTGCAGAAGCAAAACTGGAAAATGAGGGAGCAGACCCCAAATATGGCCAGATCTACCCCAAAACCAAACTGATTCACGCCATTGCCATTTTCTAACCAGTCCCTAAATACTGTCAAAAATCAATACAACGTTTTTGTATAATCCTGCAATTTAACACTACTTCCTTCGCATTGCCAATGATCAAAATCAGCTTCAAATAGCTCACCATACATGCCGTACTCCAGATGTCTGCTGGTGTACCATACGTCGAACCAATCAGTACCTCTAAACAACGGTACTGACGAGTCTGGATGTCGTCTGTAAAATGATGATACTACACGCAAAATGAAAACAAACATTAGTAATCACAGCCACCACTATCGAATGCTTCAGTCCAACTAGCCTTTAACAACCAACCCATCTTAGCCATAGAAAAAATGCAGATTAAAAACTGTAATAATCACCTCAAAAAAGCTGCACATAGATACAAACACAACATTCTTTATCACAGCATCTTACAACCAATCAACACAGACAAAATAAGCATTGCTGAATAAATAACTTACTGTCCAGCATGCATTGCCGAGGTCCGCAATTTTAACTTGAATTTCATCATTGGACAAAACACTCTGTCTTTTATTTACAATGCTGCAATCTGCAGTCACAAAAGCACATTAATTTTTGATACCAAACAACAAAATGACATTAAATACCAGAACATATTTTATTTATTTATTTATTATGAACTTCGTACAGAGTACACAAACATAAAAACATAGAAAATAAAATAAAATCTAGC
>Ga0056115_1001466_pt1 | contig 11268 bp, 8 predicted proteins | sample WorMetOlspDAHAB1_FD_77007 | JGI IMG/M metagenome (GOLD analysis project Ga0056115, IMG submission 77007) | Marine gutless worms symbiont microbial communities from Max Planck institute for Marine Microbiology, Germany - Olavius sp. DAHAB.1 ... | reverse complement strand
GTGAAAGATAATCAGTTTTTTTCTCTTTTCTCAAAACTCTGTTCAAAGCAGTTAGGATGTTTTGCCAGAGTGGCCTCGATATGGATCGGGTTCGATTAAGTTCAGTGGATAGTGAACAATGGCGGACTGCATGCGGCGACTCGATGTCTGACTGACTGACAGTGTATTTTTTAACATGTTTAATCAGTATAATATGTGTATACCAGTAGCTGGAGTTAATTGATGCATGAAAGTTTAACTGTCCTTTCCTTTCTTCGTCACGCCCACAGCTGGATCGCATCTTTGGACACATATACCCACTCACAACACCTAATTTATACCTACGTCGTTCCCGCCAATTAAAAGGAGGTTCCTTTTGGGAGTTAGAAATATGAAATCTGACCCTAGGGAGTTTATACTCCCTGACCGTAACCTCCGAGACACCAGCTTAGATAAGACACCTCGGAAAAATGTCTTTCGCGTCGGGCGACGCGGCTTCACGCGCGATGAAAACGCGGCGCGCCGATGCGGACGCGGTAATGCGCCGATGCGGTATTCGTAGCAACCACACACTACGCTCATTACACTGAGCATAACTGCATGAATGCACGACACTTGCAGTTGCAGACTGCGGCCGGTGGCTGGCTACGGCATTGACACCCCTCAGTCAGGGCAGTAACACTCGTACACCCCCTGGGGTGAATGGACTGCGCCGTTGACCTGCTGGCTATTTTTCGGCAAGTGCTCGAAGCAAGATTGACGTCGGTCATATCACTACGCTCTACCGCCGCGTCGTTACGAGAAGTGACTGTTGTTTTCGCGCCGTCACTGGGACACAGAAGATCGATTAATTTGCTTGTATTTACGTGTGCGGTGGTTCACAACGGCGTAGGCAACAGAGCTCGAGTAACTTTGTTTCGCGGACGAGTCAACTGCTGGGCCGGGAGTATCGCGTCTGTGCGCCGACTCCGCTGTTGGCTACCGCCTGTGGCCGAGGCAGCAGGGTAGGCCGACGGACTACTGAGCGACGTTGTGTAAAGCGGTCGGTCTATCGGCGAATGCTAGCTGAGCGGTGGTACAGCCGAGCGTGGGAGTGTGTGGATGTTTTGAGTAGTACGGTGTTCGTCGAAGTGACATCGAAGTTGAGTGACATCGCTGTCGTCGAGTGTTATTACGCGCTACAATCCACGCCGACCGCCTGACATTGTCTCCGCTGGTTGTTGATGACGCACACTTGCGCAAACGGATAGCGCAAGTTGTTTGTTCGCGCCATGGACCATTGTCCGGCGTCGATGTAACGTGAGAATTCTACAGTCGGTTGACGGCGCCAGACGTGACACTTTACAGATATCGAAGTGATTGCAGCGAGTCTGTCATAGCAGACGGATTTGACATTTAAGCTTGCAGGTATAATAAACTGAAGCCTGTTATGTATATGTGGCTGCGTGCGCGTTGTTTTGATTGTTAACTTGTGGCATCTTGGTGTGTGGCCTGGTCAGGCCTAAAATCCGGCCTTGCCTGCATCGTAGACACGGCCTGTTGCAGCCAGAACTGACCCCAACCATAATTCTAACCCTAAGTTATCCCTAACCCTGGCTTAGGCTATAGGCAACATGTTTGGTGTCAAAACTGATTTTAGACCGGACTTGTGGCCTGCCTGGTTAATTGGTGTGTAGGGCAAACTAGTCAACTGCACTTCTTCTTAAATGCTTTTAACACCAACCTTAATCGCAACCCTAACCCTACCTGGGCTGGATTTTAGGCTCAGGCAAATAATGTGCATATGTTGCTCTTTTCCAAAGACCTCCTTGGGAGGATAGGCCTATGTAATTCTGTTTTGTGCACATAGCCTAGTTGACATAAGCTTAAGCTGAAGACACACAGGGTCGAAACCGGTGCCGGTTTTTGACCCCGCATCTCTTCAGCCTCAGCACCTGTGTCTGATGTCAAGTGAAGTTAGTTAATTTCTGCAAAGATTTGAATGTTTTATGTAATTTTCCTGTAGGTTCTGAATGCATATACAAAAACAGTTGGCTGTAATGTTGGGAAATGTTACTTGATTTTTAAAGTGCACTGTAATTTTTATTTTGCTGTAAAGCTTTGATGTCTAATTAAATGAATGAACTAGATGTACATTGAGTTGCACAACACTTTCATTTTGGAAGTTGCAGTTAATGCAGTACTTAGTAGAATATTTCATTGGAACAGACGACAACCAGAGTAACATTAATATCAGAAATGAAATTAAGACTGTTTGAGACGAATATTGTGTGAAATGTGCCTACAATTATATGGTAATTAGTTCCAGTGATGTTAGTAGAAAGAACGCTTAGAGTGGCTAAGTGAAACTTGAAAGTCACTGTCCAATGTGGCGCGTGGCACATGGAGCTGGGTCTTTAGGCGTTTCCTGAAACCTGAAAACAGCAGTGATAGAGGCTGAGCTGACAATACATCCTGTGGTATTGTCTTCTGCATCGGGGAAGCGGTGACTGGTAAAGCTTTAGGCCTCTACAGTTACTGGAATTAATATGTCTTGAGTAAATATTATTAATATGACAGTTGACACTCACGTTGGTCTGTTGGAACAGTTCTTCATTCCAAAATGCTGGGTTAATTATGTATACAGCGCATATATAAATTTTCATGACATGACTGTGAATGATAGTGTGAGAATTTTTTCACACATCCAAGTTTCTTGTGGTGTAGAGACTGTAGGCCTATGTTAGGTGTTGAAGTCTTGTGGTTTAGCACTGAGATTTATTTGTCGGAATTGGACAGTTAGTCGTATACAGCAGTAATCATTCATCGGTGAATCACAGTAGTCCAGTAAAATGACGATCCCTAGCTGGTTGCTCAGTCATCGTATAAGCGTACTGTACCTGCATGTGGCAAGTGATAACAGCCATTAGCTGGTAGTCGCCTCATCGTTATCTTTACCCTGGAGAGCATGTTGCAGCTATGTAATTTCTGGTACAGTGGGCGAAGAATACTCGCCGCTGTGGCTTAATTATCGTGAAGAGTGACAGTGAATCAAGGTTTTGTTGTGTTCGCTAGTACTTGCCATTTTGTACTTTGACGATGTCGTGGCATATTGATTACAACATAAGCTGTTACAATGTGTGTGGAAATTAAATTCAGTCAATCCATATTAATTTGTAGACTGCACCATAAACAAGACGTGAACGGAGGTGCTTAATAATAAAATGATGTAAAAAGCAATACGAGATTAATAATACAATTGCATTGAAATAAAACAAGCAGTAAAAAATGCAAAAAAATAAATATAAATACCAAATCTTTCTACTGGCTAACTGCATGTTGATACTCGCTCCTCACTACCAGTTTGCGCTGTCGCTCACCAGAATTGAGGTGTGATAGAGCGCCTGATCGCTGCAGAAACTGAACTAAACTCAGCGGCCCGTTGATTTCAGTTGAGTTGAGTCGGGCGCTCTGATCACAGCCGTTGTTTGATCATTATTCGAGAAGGGAGTCGGACCATGTTGCTCGTTGCTGCTTGTGGTGAAACCGTATATAAGGGGACGATGCGCGGACAAACCGGTTCGCGGATGGCGTATTGTTTCAGAGTGATTATGCATGTAATCCTTTTACATTTGCGTGAATATCTCCGCGATTTGACCACCAGAACTTTAGTTGGTTTGTCGGCGAGTCGTCCCAGTACAGGCGAAACTGTTGATATTTGCTTGACGTTGTCCCAGGTCTGGAATCGTAGCGTTTTATGTTTACTGCACCTAACTAAATGTTGTTTCTCTTTGATGATGACACATGGCATTTTAAAAGGAATTTTTAGAACTGCGCAACCTATATTCTTTTTGCCAAGCGCTTAGTCCTGCATTTGGAGATAAAAATCAAGCTGTTCACACATCATCAACACTTTAACTGCACACGGTTGATTGAGAGATGCATTAATCCTTTTAGAAATGCACATTTTGTGCTCAATGAAAATGCGCTGATGATGACAATATGCCGTGAATTACGTTGCGTCGTCAACGTATTTACTTCGATGTTGTGTCTGGATTTGGCAGAAGAGTGGCCGACAAGCGGTGGAGAGAAGACCTGCTGATTTCGGTGGCATAGCGAGATGGGTTGTGCAGCGGCGTGTGGCAGTTGACAGAGGACGATGAGATGGGAGACTTTCTGCCTCCGCAGCCGGGACATGGAGCCGTCGAATATGAACGGCTTCGTCGTCGCTTCGACCGCTATCGTCAACTGCACGCCAGTCGTCAGCAGCAGTACGAAAACTTCACGACTGACTCGTACAACCAGCAGGCTCACGAGACTCAGCTGCTTCATCGCCGATGGCAGGACAGCAAGAAGCCGACCGCCAAGTCTGCCGCCACCGCGAAGATGGCACGTGTCGGTGACGGACCAGGAGTCCAGCCGCCCGCTACAGCCGTCACCACCGTATGCTAACATTTATTTCTCCCCATATGTAACTATCCACATATCGACTTCGCTTTCGTGGACTTTGTAACTACACCTGTTATTTTAGCCATGCTAAAATTCCGATTTGATATGGCGGCATAGCTCAGTGTTAGGACGTCGTTCTTTGGCCGTGGAATTTCCCTGATCTGCGCCCGATCGACAGGTGACTATGTTATGGGTAAACTCTCCGCTACGGGTCAGCCAACTAGACAAAATCAGCCTTCCATCTATCTAGGGTCGTTAAATTAGTAGCAGTAATCCATGTAATTGCGGCGATGGGAGACCAATTAGACCATTATACCGTACTGCAGACACTAGTCTGCGTATGGATGCAAGGTACTGAGTCCGTGCGCGCGCACGTCTGCTGGACGACGATTCCTGTCTGTGACGCACAGCGCTGCTGCAACTGCAGGTTTGTGGTTTGCTAAGCCTTTGCCTTTTACCTTTTATATGTATTTGTTATATGGTTACGTTGTTGCAAATATGATTCTTATCGCATGCGCGTTTTAGAGTTTTCGTTCGCCGCATTTAGGTAAGGTGGAACGACGAAACGAAAAATATCAGCTGTTGCTACAGAAGATGCAGTCCATTCTTTAGGCTGAAGACACACGGGGTCGAAAACCGGCGCCGATTTTCGGAGTCGAAAACCGGAGTCGTTTTTGCATGACACACGTTCCGAAAGTCGATTCCGATTTTCGACTCCGGAAATCGGCGCCGGTTTTCGACCCCGTGTGTCTTCAGCCTTAGATTCGCTGTTTGGTTTGTTCGTTGGCGCTGCAGCGGAAATTTAATAAGAACTGCAGTGGAGACGGTCGTGACAGATGAAAGCCCCGCGGAGCGAGGACAGAGCGACAGAACAACGCACTGGCCGGCGTCGTCGCTCTGTGGCCGTTTGTAATTATTGTCGCGCTGAACGAACGAACGCTGGTGAAATTAATCAGTACATCAAAGCGGCGCGGCTGACGGATGATTTATGATGTGTCGCGCGCGCCGCTCGGCGGAGTGGCAGTCCGGCCCTTGCTTGCTTCTGCAGTGTGGGAGGAAGGCCAGTGCGTCCACGTTGAAAAGGCCACCCACGATTGGCCCGGCCAGAGACGCTTGGCTGAATCGGGCTGCTGTCTTTGCTGCAGGTGGCTCGTCGTATATATAGTTGCGTGGATTTTTGCGCGAGATATTTACGCGCTGGTGATGATGGAACAGTCGGTGGTGGAGCGAGCGAATTGTGCAGGGCAATGGTCGGCAAACGACGACAGATGTAGATGAGGTGTCTGATCCACTGCATCGTTAACACTTTAAGACCCGTTGTCTTCCAACTATTGCGGCTGGGTGGATAACTGGTTAACGATAACCCTTCTGAAGCAGGCGGCTGCAGATTCACGCTGTCACTCATTTGTCGTAATTCTGTACGTCACTATCTTTCCGTATAGCCGTGCTGAGAATTTTCTTCCCCGATGCCTCTGTATGCATGTATGCAAACCATACTTTCTCTGGTTATTGTCTCAGTATCTTATGGCTGCTGCGGCATCCTGCGGAGGCATATGAATTCACGGCCCATAAAGGGTTAGTTCGTCGCTCATCATCAGCCGTATATATCTTCCAATCCGCTTTAGAAGGCACTGTGGGATTACCGGGCGGCACGTTGTATGGATAATCCGCCTCCAGTCTGCCGTTGATGAATACCATCACAGCCTCCGCTACTGCACGCCGCCCTTGATGTATACGGAAGCCGCCGCCGAGTTGCCGGACGTACACGTCGGCTTGTTGTATATTGCTGGCAGTCGTGTGCAGCAGACTGCAGGGTACTTTTGTGCTCATCCGGGACTTGTGTAGGTGCACGTCCGGACGATTTGCCGACAAACCGACTCTCGTTGACAGAAAATTTGGATTAGATAATCGTTCTGTGATTTTTTTTAATATTGAGAGTCATTGAATTGACTGGTCCGCGATTTGACTGACTGCCAGTTTGGTTTGTACGCGAATCTCCCGGAAAACTTGTGCTCATGATGTCGTTTTGCGACGAAGGAACGGCTCGAAGTGATACGGATCGGTGGCTTTTGTTCTGCTGCGTTGCTACCGTTCTTAGAGTGGAAACACCACCGAGTTGATTGACACTGTCAGCAACTGTGGGTGGTGCCGAGCTATTGCTCATCGTTCGTGTGCTGCTGCAGGTAATTCGAAATATCAGTCTGTGGGTAATTGGGCATAGCTTGTGACGCAACCCGTTGCGGTTTTGGCGAGCAAGTTGTTGCGTACGGTCCAGCAGCTAACGTGTATCGTATATCGACAGTTTTTTCAGACAACATGTCCTTTTTATATTTTAATATCATTGGTGTGAGGATGGCCCCGCAAAAACGTTTACAGTTTGGTCCGGTCCTGCACTTTATAATCATTATTCCTGCACTCTTATTTGGCCTAAAATCACAATCAAGCGGAGTGTATAGGGGGGGGATCAAGACACCCCACCCCACGTTAACGACAACGTTAGCAGCTTCCCCCCACAAGACATGTGGTATTATTTTCGTAATAAACGCGATTATTAGGCAAATACTAATTATAGTTTTTGACGTTAATTATAATTTTAGCACATATGTGTGTTAATTACATCACAGCCTATTTCGAGGTAACTTATAACTGCTAATGGCATTTCTAATTCAGTTGTCGCAAGAGTTATGCCGTTGTATGTGACTAGTTCCAATACAGGGGTGGTTGATGAAGTACTTAAACGGGATTGATTATAGACTAATTGGTGACATGCTTCAATGCGAATTTCACAATGCACCAACATAGGAAGGGCGTCCGCTGTACATTATGCTGTTATAGCATCTCGTTAGTAGTGACAACGACGTTTACTTGCAAATTCAACTACAGTACTCAATCGCGATTCCTGATGATCAGAGTCACGTGTTTCGGCTGGGTGTCACGTCATACGTTCCCATTGATGCCTGGGTTGCAGCACTTAACACGCTGTGGGAGCAGTTGGGGCGGTACGGACGATGGAGGGCGGAGTCGTGGTGACGTGTATAGGCGGGGCCTTGGACTAGCGTCACGTACACGAGAAGACAAACTGCATGCATCAGGTTTTCTGATTTTGCTGTGGAAAAAACTTTTCGGTATTTGCTTTGCACCCATTGAAATCAGAACTCGCGCAAGTTGGCTTGGGTATGCATTTTCAGTGATTTATTTTTGACGTTTGAATCGTTTCGTCTTCCGTATATGCGGAATCGCTGGTCGGTGAGTGACAACCGATGAGTCACGCTAAGAGAAAGCTGCATTTACGCTTGGTCTTAACGCGTTAAGTGATGCTAAATCGTTCGGCTGAGAGCGATGTGTGTGTGTGTCACCCGGTTCCAGTATGTGCGAGAGCGAGACATTAGCAGTTGATACTGGGTGTAACTTCGACGAGCTGTTCCGGTCATTATAGACTGGACTCTCCGCCCGCCAGTGATTCATGCTGTTCCGGTGTCTGCTGTCGCCCACTCAGTTGTTCGTTTAGTCGAAGCCGTGTAGACGCCATAGTAAACAATATGCACCTGTCGTGCTGCAGTGCGTGGTGCAGGATATGGGACCTATTCGTGGGCGCTGAGTAATGGGAGATGTACTGGTAACTTGACTCTTGTAATACGCTACTGGCCTGTGTTCTACTGTAATTAGCGTATGCTTAATAATTCATTTATTATTATTATTAGAAGCGCGACTTATTGTGTTACAGATTGGTCATTTGATAGGACTGAGTCGAGATCACGAAAAACCAATCCTTGATATAGTTGGATTACAACCATGTTAAAAATTACTGTTGATGATAAAGGTAATAGTGCAGAACAGCTCCGCATGCCCAGATCTGCTGCTTATTCAGCTGCTGAGAATCTGCTGAATAAGCAGCAGATTCTCGGCATGCGGAGCTGTTCTGCACTATTACCATGATAAATTTGATACCTCTGTCTCCTGTTGTGTAAGTATAATTGTTCGATGCAGTGTATACCATTGTTTTTGTATCTTTGTGTTTATTGATTTTTGTTGAGTCGCGTATTTTTTTCTGCGTGTGGCGTGTGCTGTTTATCTTTGTCGGCATCAATCGAGCAGTTGTTTGAAGCTTTAAAGTTAAACTCTGCTCTGTTTGTCACTTTCGCCGAATTGTTGGTGTTGGCATTTAAGAGTGGACTTGTCTTGCGCATTTCGTAATCGCTGTCACATCAGATCGTTCGAAATATAGCATCTAGCGACTGTGGAGTTAGATGTGGTGCCATGTGGCATTTATACAAATTACAGAGTGTATAAAGCTCATATCATCACAGATTTTGTGAGCCAAGAATCGCCTGCAGCGTGCTGTACATGCAACCGTGCACACACACTACTATGCGATCGTGTTTAGCATCATCACCGTGTTGCCACACATCTGACATGGCACGTTGTCGCTGTACATATTTCGTCAGAAGTTTAAGTTTGTCAGACTGTCATAGCTGCGGATAGATAGGAAACAGAAGACTTGTGGTACTCGAGTCCGGACTGAAGTCCATTTTTGCTGGATTTGGATTTGGACTGGAGGTTCTGCCAGCAAGTCCTTTTTACAAGTCATTTGTACCTACAACTTCACTAGCAGACTATCTTGCTGTGAGCTTGTAAATCGGTATAAAAACGACGGTGATGCGCCATTTATGTTTTCTTACATACGCCTACTGGACTTGGACTCGGACTTTATTGTTGCTGGGCTTGTTACAAGTCTGGGAAACAGCTTTGCCGTCTACTTTCGTATATGCTGCGACTAATAGAGCTGCTATTTACTATATACTATACATGTGCCCCATACGCTGAGTGTACGTTGGACACGAACGAGCCGCTGGGTTTGTAGTAAGAAACATGTGTGGACGCACTGCATTGAGTGTGCAAATTTCGTTTTCGCAGTTGTATGGCGAACATTCCGGCAGCGAATTTCGGATGGCGTTATCACATTTATGGATGTGAACTATATAATTGGTAGTTCGCTGAACGAGGTCGTCCCTCCCTCCCCCACCCGGTTACAAATGCAAACACTGAATGTTGTGGATGCGGCCGTTGATGGAGTTGCTGCTGATGCTGGTGCAAACTCGGCGTTCTGCGTCGCGGTCATCCTCTCTGTCGGCTAATATGATCGGATTGTAAATCTGCGGTGGCCTGTCACCGAGGCCGACAAATGGACAATCAATACGGGCCGGGGCTGCCCGGCTGCGCTGTCGGCCGCCCGCCCCTCCCCGTCGCCCGGACCACCGGGGTTGGCTGCCACACACCCGCTGGTCCGGTCGGTCGGTCGGGACCGCGTGCCTCCAGATGATGCTGGCCTGCCGTGCCCTCCCTGCCCGTGGATGCCAGCCCAGTCCAGCTCCGTTTGCCGCCGTCCGCCGTCCCGTTATTGCTTGCAATTTCCTCGGTCTCCGCCGCCGCTGCGTGGTGGCGCCGACCGACGCATCGAAATTAGAATGAAGAGGGTTGAAGATGCGCGCATGCATGCATGGGAGTTTGTTATTGACGGATGTCGCCTCGGAGACCAAGCAACCGGTCGGGCCCAGCGCGTCCGTCGTCTTGTTATGCGGCTTCAGTGCGTCGACGTCCTTTCTGTACTCGGAAGACGTCATCGGGGACGCTTCCGCAGATCGATGCAACGCAGTTTTGTTGCCATACTTCCGACCAATAGCTCGCAGCTGCCTTCTGACATCGTAAATTTAGACGGTTAAGTCGGTGGACCAATGTGAGATTATTAATAAACAATTGTAACATTTCTCAGTTTAAATGCACTCACGCGCCCTTTTTGCTGTGGTATATATGCCTATGTGCATGTTTATCTTGTGTTTGCTATTGCAATTTTGTTTCTGTCGTGACTTTGTTGACATTGTGGCCTGCATGCAGTTTTTTAGTCACTAGATGATAGGCCTGCTAAACAAAGAATATTTTCGTGCAGTAGTGAACGTCGGCCTTTTTTCAGCGTTACCAATCACTGTACATTGCATCTTTTAGGAAGTACAGGAATCACAGGTAGCACGTTTGTGTATGGCACAGTAGATTGTGTGATTTTTTTCTGTGACACCCCGCAGAAACGCCGTTCACTTCAGCCTATCAAGACCGCGACCAGTTCATACTGTCGTCGAAGACATTTTATTGCGCATTTTTCCGTATATTAATTGTACCTTTTTACTATACCGGTTTCCGGTGACTAAAGATTGTGTGTATTTGGACGATGAATTTTACACATTAAATCACGGACTGGACTGGTTGATGTTTATCTTCGTTGGCTAAAAATACCCTTACTCACTAACGTTGCAAATTTAGATGGCCAAGTCGGTGGTCCTCTGTTATTATTAAACAGTCGAACTTTCAACAGTTCAAATGCAATTCGTTTTGATCTCATGCCGTTTAAGTCTGCGCATGTATCATAACTTATCAGGTGTGTTGGATATAGAGGCCGACCGTAAAAGATTTCCTTTTTCGGCCGAAAAATAAACAGTACCGAAAAAGCAATTTCATTTTCGGGCCGAAAAATAAAAGAAAATAAAAATTCCCTACATATTCGGCCGAAAACGAAAAATAAACAAATAAAAAGTTGCTATTGCCCCAGACTCCAGAATAGGCCTAAGACATTCAGCGCCTCTGTAGCTCTCTGTCCATGATGCTATACAAATGTGTGATTACGATTATGATTTGCAGATGTCGGTAGCAACATGAAATAGCAAATGCATGAAAAGAATATATTTCTTGATAAACCCATGATCAGAAGCTCACGCTTCAACCGACTATATCGCTCACTATACGTCAGTCGTTCGGTAACATTAGTTCTGCATGCAAACTTCAGTACCTGTACTTAAAATCAAACAGTCGGAT
>Ga0056115_1001465_pt1 | contig 11269 bp, 7 predicted proteins | sample WorMetOlspDAHAB1_FD_77007 | JGI IMG/M metagenome (GOLD analysis project Ga0056115, IMG submission 77007) | Marine gutless worms symbiont microbial communities from Max Planck institute for Marine Microbiology, Germany - Olavius sp. DAHAB.1 ... | reverse complement strand
TTCTAAAGGCACAATATAGCCTTACTGTGCTGAAAGTGCCGTTAAACTCCAATCAATCAATGAATCATTGTGATCTTTATGACTTGTGACTTAAAGGTGTTGGGTTTAAGTTATAGCCAGACCACAGCTCTGGTAGTCCTGTTGTCAAGCTGTTGTGGCCAGTGTACTCTTACGTCTTACTGAGCAATATTACGATTTGGTGCAAGTAGCTGGGTAGGTAGCAGTAGGTCTGGCATGTCACTTTACATTGCAACAGCCATGCATTGCGGAATTAATGGTGTGCTGTTTGTTACCTATTATTGTAATTTGCATTTACTGTAAATTAAATGTTTAATAGTTGTTGCTATTTTGTTAATATTTTTTGTATGCACCCTGATTTTTACCAGAAGTTGGCTCGCTATATAAGTCATTTACTTACTTACTTACTATCGTTGTTAATGTTATCATTGTCATAAATTATAGATGTAAAGAACAGATAGCTGCAGTGTAGTCTGTATTATAGCAACCTATAGTCTGCAGTGACTGACATCGTGCCTCATGCTTCATTGAAGCCCAGACTTTGTTGCTGGTACTGGCTGCCCGAGGTTATCTTGGGTAAGAACAATAAAACTACGTGTGTGTATGAGCTAATGTTGCTGCTATAGGATTATTCTTATGGAGCACGTAGCATGGACTGCGTGAACTGTCGTTGTTGTCAGACTATCGTGTCAGACTGTTCATTTGTTGCGTCGCTGGCTATTTCTGCTCAGTACGAACGACGATTCAACAAGAAACTCATAACCAGGTTTTGTGTTTCAACGTATGTACTTTTTGCAGCAGATTGTGCTAAAGGATTTGTGAAGTCCGTTAGCTAGTGTATGTTTCTGTCTTATTGCAAGCCTGAAATTTCTCTCAGTTAAGGATAAAAGTCGTTTGAATTAAGAGATGGATCAGATGGATCACTGAATAGGTTTGGAAAGCACTTTGTTGCTGCAGCTGACGTTGCGATGGTGTTGTACTTGCAGTATAATTTATCCACAGAACCGACACGGCGAACCACAGTACAATCCGTGCGGAAAGTACATGGTGAAGCTGCATATTAACGGAGTGCTGCGAAAGGTATGCCATGCTGGCTGTGTGAGATTGCATACGGCAGTTGTGCGTATCATTGGCAAAAAAGCCAAAAATACATATGTGCACATGGGTTCACTAGACACTCTACTACTGTTGATTGGAGTGCACACTTGCACTTGAGCACATTTTGGACTGGACTGGTTCTAAGCTTAGTCAAATTGTGGCTGGAGTCACATCTGAAGATTTTGCCTAAGGATTTAATCTTGCATTTCTGTTTGTGTCAGAGAGGCAGTCACAACAGTAAATTTACCAATTTTTCCAACGATATGAGACAGATGTTAGTAAGTTTCTTAATGCTATTCTATGCTTTGCTGCGTCGTTCTGCAGTCAGTGAAGACTTTGCAGCTGTCGAGTAATGCACATCATTTCCTGGTTGAATGTCATGAGAGACTGCTGAACTAAGACGACCCTTTGTGATTGAGTTGTATATTTCCTGCAACAATTGGATTTGTGATAATGACTAAAGTGATTGGTTGTGAAGACTGACTAAGTTCACATGTCAAATAGTGCTACATTGTGTCTTCATGTGTTTGGCAGTATTGTTTGCTCAAGATGAAGGCATCATAGCTGCAAAAATACAACTCTGTCGCTATGATGTAGAACTCCAAATTGGCTTTGGCTGTGTTTTGCATGCCTGGTGTTACTTAAGAAAATGACAGTTTCTTTTCATTTATCTCTGGTTGCCACTAGTAATTCTGATAATTCTGCAGTTTGTTCCAGCAGTTTAGATGTAAACTGTCTTTTTTTCCATCAGGCTTTTTATTGTGAATTTTAGCAAAATTTTCAGAAAAAAACGTTTTTTTCCTTAATTTTATTTTGTTGCATTGTACAGTTTTTCATTTGACATTGGCCACGTGTGGGTTGTGTTGGTCAGGTGATCATTGACGACTTTCTGCCAGTCGACAAGCAAGGCAACCTGCTGTGTTCATATTCCAACAATCGCAGTGAGATGTGGGTCTCGTTGCTTGAGAAGGCGTACATGAAAGTGATGGGTGGATACAACTTTCCCGGATCTAATTCGGCAAGTGTCGACATCTTTTGAAGTTCACTTTTTAGGGTCTCCTTTCACCCAGGCCAGGCCCCTATAACCGTTACTAATAATAATAGCTTCACTGCATTTAGGTGAAAGTAGCATGCCTAAATCTACGTGATGGAGCTGCCTCAGTATCTATTGTGCATATATGTTGCTTGCCAACTCGGGTTGTGTTTAGCATAACGTGCTATGTGTAACAGAGGGAGAATTGTGCCGAAGGATTTAATGGACATCTTACTTGAGGCCAAATGCTGTTTGAACGTGTGTTCAGATCAGATTGTGCCATGCATAAAACCTGTGCTATACGTGGCCTATACCACGGAACTGGAAGTAGCCTGTTAGATGACTGTATTACTTACTTCAGTTTGGGATTATAAAGCACATTCTTTTGGCCTAAAGAGTCCGGATTAAGATAAAAATTTGCATTTGAGCCTGACGGAACAGCAATGTTTTCAATCTTTGATCGTCACGCAGTTCTGTGCCGTTCTTGTCCATTTGCTGTGTTAGTCTCTGCCAACTCGTCGTGTTTATTCGTGTTCAGAATATTGATCTTCACGCATTGACTGGTTGGATCCCGGAGCGTGTTGCCATACGTCGGTCGCAGTCTGGTTCCGAGGACGAATTCAATGCAGATCGTGAGTTCCAGCGAATATATGAACGATTTCATCGTGGTCACTGTCTGGTGACTGTTGCAACCGGTGAACTGCACGATGGCCAAGCAGATCGTGCCGGTCTCGTTCCTACGCATGCATATGCTATGCTTGATATTCAGCTTATCCAGGTTGTCGCTTCTTTTCATTTTGTCACCTCTTTTATTTTAAGTACTTAATCTTTAAGTAAGTAAGTATAGTTCGTGCAGTTAAACGGTTTACACTGCGTCGTGGTCCAACTACCAAATAAAAATGGCTTCAATAACAGTCTGAATCTGCTGTATGACAAGTCTGAATATCTGAGGTCCAGCAGCGGATTGTTACAAGAGTTGCAGTCCTGATGCATGGAAGGCTTTGTCGCCAAAGTTGGTGCGCATCCAACTGACAAGCTGACAACAAGACCAGCACATTTCGGTTAGGGTTTCAGTCAATCACGGTGCATCGTGATTGTTTGCTGTGCAGTGCCGTAGAAATACTCTTACTTACTTACTTACAAGAAGTGTGTGAGTGTTAGCTGAGTTTTTGTGTCAGTCATTGTTGACTAGGCAGCATTTACTGTGCTTCAGTCACGTCACTGGCATACCGACTGCTGTTTTGCTGTTCTAACATGCATGCGTTTTTTTTGTTGGCAGGGTCATCGTCTGTTTCAGTTGAAAAACCCGTGGAGCCATTTGCGGTGGCGAGGGAATTTCTCCGAGTTGGACACTGTGCATTGGACTGACGGTCTAAAGAAGGTGCTCAATTATAATCCTCAAACAGCATCTGCAGTGGACAACGGTAGAGTTTGGTCTTTATTTAATGCTGTTTTCCTCTTATTGATGATGTTTCGTGTGGGTGGCACCAGAAGCCGAGGGCGTAATCGTCCTATGTTTTGGTGGTTCGTGTTTCAACCACTTTAAAGCACTTGACCTCTGAGGACGTCACTTTTGAATGTCACGGATTGCAGTCAAGGTCCATGCCTGCACTGTTTTTGTCAACGTATTGTCTGTAATGGACCAGGGGGATAGCAACCATACAAGTAGGTTGGTCCATATGCAGTAATATGGGTTATTGGGTTAGGGTTAATCCAGTCAGGGTGAGTGTGTAGAGTTTAACGCCCTGCCCGACACAGTACTCGTCATTTTGGAGGCAACCTGAGAAACCCTTCCTATCACCATAATACGAATGTCAAAGCACTTGAGTGTCCGTCAGTGCTTTGACAAAAAGATAATAGAATAATAAATATGCTTATTATTAATTTATTCATAATAAAACAACAAACAGCTTCTAATACAAAGGCTAAAAACAATATCTCTATTAATCTGAGTAATGTTTTGTAATATGTTAGAATCAGTTGGATATTTGCTTAACAACTTACGTGAGTTTGTTGTCAGCAACTGCTTACATTACTACAGTAATCACAGCCATTTTTCATGCCCATCCTCCACTGTATGATTACTAAATGAAGCATGTCGGCTTGCCATTTCGTAGTTTTCCGCCGATAGAAAAATTGTGCACCTAGCAATCTGCAGTGAGTTTTGGTTAATGTTTGTTGCTGTGTTAAACATTTAAGTTATTGATTCAGAGTGTTGTTCATGATCACAGAATATCAGATGTTGATGACTGCTGTTCAGGTATTTTCTGGATTGACTATGAATCGTTAATGCATTTCTTCGATGTGATCTACATCAATTGGAATCCAGACATTTTCCCGTTCACAACCTGCTACCATCAGTAAGTGAAGTCTTGCAGATATCCAGAGTGAAGTGCAACTGAATACAGCACGTAATTACAATCAAACCTTTGTATCACAAGACGTTGTTACACCAGATTTCGTTAAATATTTGTTTATAACAAGTCGGTGTCATTTGATGGTATCTGCATGTCACTTCTGCTGCAAATATTCGACTTAGAGCCACTGTTCCATCAAGTCTGATTATGTTCACACATCTTTTAACAGTAACAATGAATGTTTTAATGTTAGGACGTGGGCAGAAGGTCCGAAGAAAGACTCATACAGCATCGGTTTAAATCCCCAGTATCGTCTTGAAATGAGTTCGACGAAACCATGTGCTGCATGGATCTTGCTAACGCGACACATCACAGACAAGGTAAACACGGCTCAGTTGTTATCATATGCTTCAGACGCCAGAAGCATCCACCATATTTATCATAAATGATGTTGTGTCTGTTTATTGAACATCACGTGTATTTCCGTTCAAATTAATGTTTTTGAAGTGCACTAAGTATTAACTCGTGCAAAGCTGAGAACTGTATCCTTTGTGTACATTGTCAAGTCTGCGTGTGTGCCAGAGTAAGTTGCATCTTATCTATATCTCTTGTCACATGTTTCAGATAAGCCAAGAATCTCGTGATGCTTTACGGTTCTGTAGAGTTTTGTGTAACTGATCATTGAACTTTCGGTGTGAACTTCATGTACAGGTAAAGTGCTGTACTCAATCTAGTTTATGTTCACTGCATTTTGGCTTGTACTGGTGAAAATATACTTGCTGTAACTCTGATAGCACCTCTGCTTGCATTCACAGCAAACTTGATGCAGTATTTGCCAGTGTTTCACCTGTATTCGCTGGTTTACCTGTGGCTCGTATTGTGTTCTTTGCTCAGGATGATTTTGCCGACAACAAGGAGTTCATAACGGTGCTTGTGTACAAAAATGAAGGCAGACGAGTGTTCTATCCATGTGCGTAACAACCTTACGCGATTGTGTTCACTCAACTGTGTCACGTTGTTTGTTTCCTTTGATCAAAGTCTCGTCACATGTGGAAAAAAAATCTGCTTGTTTTACACCGTTTCTGTGTGATGTCCTCGTTGAAGTGATACAAAACGTAAGAAACATTCCCACATTGTTAGGATAAATCCACTTTTCTGTGACCGTTATTTTTAAAGAATAATGAAGTGCATCGAGTTCTGCTTTTGCGTTCTTGCTGCTACTGCCTTGCAGAGAACATGTTCTATTTCCGTCTTAAAAGTTTTGATATGTCAGTGAAGGCATTGATTTGCGCTGAGGCTTAACTGAATTGACAGATGATGTCACTGACGACACAACGTTCAGTCTGATACAGTTGTTCTCTCAACAAGCCAATCACAAACTATTCTCTCTGACACATGACGACTCGACAACATACGCACAAGTTAGCATGCAGCTTGTAATGAGTGACACATTGGCTGCAGATGCTGGTTTATAAAAGCCAAATGTGGAGAATATTATCAGATAGAGAAATGACAAGATTACAACAGCCACTACATGAGATTATCAGCATCACTCGCTCAATCCTGACCAAGCAAGCACACATCAGAAAACTGACCATCTGTAGAGCGCCCGTATATGTTTGTTTCAGACGATCCGCCTCCATACATTGACGGTGTACGCATCAACAGTCCGCACTACTTGTGCAAAATGGTTGTGCAGCCAGGAACGAGTCTTTTCACTCTGGTCGTGTCACAGTACGAGCGAAACAACACGATCCATTACACTCTGCGAGTCTATTCGTCGGCCGAGTTCAAACTCACGCGCATTATGCCGCCATACAATGCGAAATACGACAAACAGGTTCGTGCTTGTCGTCATTAGAGTCGTTGTCATCAAGTTGCTGTTGTGGCTTGCAGTGGAGTTATGTCTCCATTTGCCTGAAGTCAACCAAGCGTATGCATTGTGAAATGATTATGACCATGCACGGCCCTTGGCGTAATATCATTGTCATCATAGCATGACGTGTAATTTGTATTAAATTTGTTGTGACTACTGCAAAATAATGCATATTTTTCTATGACGATTGGCTCTAGAACATCGCACGGCACATGCTGCACGCCTCCGTTTGTGCTCTTTGTAGTGAAATGCTTTTTGATTCCTACAGACTGCTATTTCAAAGTGATGTGTGACAACTGACAAAATCTTTTGTGTTTTTTATCGTTTATCTATTTTCTGGTATGGTACACAGACTGTCTTTACTATTGTGGCCAAGGAATTCAGACTTGATTTTCTGTTCTTGGATGCAGTTTGTTGTGGACTGGTTACAAGTGGTTAGACTCGTTCGCGTTGTGGTATGAGCGCTGGACTCGTGGTTAGGCTCATTGGCGTAGTGGTATGAGCGCTGGACTCGTGGTTAGGCTCATTGTCGTAGTGGTATGAGCGCTGGACTCGTGGTTAGGCTCATTGGCGTTGTGGTATGAGCTCTGGACTCGTGGTTAGACTCATTGGCGTAGTGGTATGAGCGCTGGACTCGTGGTTAGGCTCATTGTCGTAGTGGTATGAGCGCTGGACTCGTGGTTAGACTCATTGGCGTAGTGGTATGAGCGCTGGACTCGCGATCAAGAGGTCATGGGTTCAACTGTCACCAACTGCGCTGTCGAGTACGTCCGAGACTTTGTGGTTTGCACCGCAGTGCTCAAGACAGTGAGATGGGCAGCCACGCCTGTGGTCCTGTAGACACGTTTACTTCACCGGTTACAGTGATAGACGTGTGACGAGTCTCATGCCACTGTGATGCAGTTTGGTTGCAGCCACACAGAGGTGATGTTCTACTGTCTGAAAGGTAGTGTTAGGTTGTTGTGAGATGTTTGATTTGCCATCCACGACTGCAGGCTGTGACTTACTTTTGGCAAGTCTGGGACAGCCTGTTTTTGATTCAGAACCTGGTTTTAAAGACATTTGCCAGACTGTGTGATGTAACCAGAGTTACACAATGCTTTGTACTATTGCGTTCTTTTGTTTATGTTTTTTTTGCTGACGGTGAATGTGCAGATCACTGGTCAGTGGAAAGGGAGGTCTGCTGGTGGCTGCAGAAACTATCCAGAGACGACGTGCAATAACCCGGTTTATCAGCTGCGTTTGGACAGCAAATCCGCTGACAATCATGTTCTGATTGAGTTACGTGGACCAAAGTAAGACTGGCTCTAGTTGTCAGCATGTCTCTGCGCTAATGTTGATATTATGATTTTGTCTTATGTGGTCTTTGATTTGTCGCTCGGGCAGCAGAAACAGTGTCTAGCGTTTGAAAGGCATGTTACAACAAGCTGTACTGGCATCTGTACCTTAGTAATAGTCAATGGTAAACATATCAGCCTGACTGTGAGTGTCTCTCCGTGTGTGTGTAGGTGTTATTGGTTTTATTGTGTTATTGGGTTTCATTATGACGAAACATTAACACTGTTGTGTTCAGAATGATGAATTATCAATACACTGCGTAAGAAGTTTTCACATTGCTTGAGCATTGGATCTACTGAAGGCCTCGGCTCGTAGTGGTCGACTGATTCCTGGCAGCCACCAGCCACACCTTATGGTTGCTAACACACAGTGGGGATGTTTTTTAGGACTTTTTTAGTATTTGCGATTATAATATACATCAAGCTTTTAGTGTTGTTGGCAGGTCATTCAGTGTTGGCTTTGAGGTCGTCACCGTTTCTGAAACTGTTCCTAATTGTGCCGGTTCATTCACAAAGAAAACGTCTGGCGATTTTCGGTTTGTAACTATTCTGCATCCTTGTGTCAGTTTTTATTGTGCATCGGTGGGTAGGAACTCTGTGCACTCAATGTGCTACCACCGTGCAAACAGAAACGTTAACGTGCATCTGAAAACAGCTTCAGTGATGTTCGGATTTCAGACAGGATCCAGAAGATTGTTCCATGCAGTCAGTCAGACCAGCAATGGCAAAAGCCGAGCGGCCGTCGTACATGCTGAACGCGTGTGCACGTGTTCTTGCAGACTTGCAATAGCGTTGTGATAGTGTAGCCGGCCGTTTGCTGTAGAACAGCTGCCAGTTGCCATTTTGAACTTCAATGGATGTTGGAGCAACAACAACGAACTGCTTATCCTTTCACATCGAACTCCATGTCGCATGGCCGGCCCACACCGCATCTCATGCTCTAGCGACCGTGCAATACTCGCATGCAGATATTCGATCAATTAGCGAATGGAGATAAATTTGCAGAGCGCCTCTTGAAAGACATGGACAAAGGCACTTAGTGGCTTAGTGTCAAACTCCATTTAAGAGACGGACGAACGGACAAAGAGACGTGTCTTTTGCAGCTGGTCGACGAGTCGCAGCGACGTCGACATGGCGTGACGGCGGCGATCGTGGTGGACGTTGTTGGTGTGCGTGCGTGTCTCTTTGTTCGTCTGTCCGTTCGTTCGTTCCTCTCTTAGATGGAGTTTGACACTCAACAATAAAATTTTGGGAAAAAAGAATTAGAACATAAATAAAATAATGGAAATAAAATAAAGGGAAAATGATGAAAGATGGGAAATTTTAAAAATCCAAATTAATAGAACATGTCTAGATGCGAGCATATGATAGCTGGAACAGCACCTGTCTTGAGATGTTGTTTGGAAGTTGACAGAATCACACAACGGGAATACGTCACAGTTTTTGCGAGAGACTATTCCACGGTTACGGCGTCCGCAGCTAGTACAGCGCGCAGAATTTTATCAGGTCATTAAGCCAGCAGTGAATTTCAGCGCTCTCGGAGCGACTGTTCTTTGTTGCGAATACTACGACTCGGCTCATTGGCGTTGCGTTGTTTTAGCTGTTGTTGTTCTTACTTTGTTAGTTTTACTTTATTATTTTGACGACGTCACGTGTTGTGCAGGCGCGGTTACGTCTACCTCGAGTTGTTCAACATTTCCGGTGGCTTGTACAACATCCGTCCGTGCACGTTTTACCCGAACCAGGAGGCGCCGTTCTTTCTCAACGTGAGCAGCACTTGTCCAGTCTTCATCTCCGCAGTGTCCTGACAAGTGACAACACACGCTCGCATACGCATTTGTTTTGTGTCGCTCGATTTCTGCCTTTACGCTCGTCAGTTGCTTTCTTTCTTTCATATAATCCGAAAAAATCGCCTCTTAGTTTAAAGTTAAGCGACATTGTGTAAGTAGATCTGATATGGCAGCATATGTCCACACGCCTCCAAAATGACCTAAGCCGTGTTGGGTGGGGCAACAGACTATACTCATGTGTCCACAGCTGCATGTAGATTGGTTCCATATATAATGCACGTGCTATGTTGTGGTTAGCACTGCAACACCATATCGAGGACACTTGCTTTCATTTCGACTATCGATCGACTGTGCTGTTGGAACATAAGTAACATAAGTCTTAGTAAAATGTGACGGTATAAAATAACTCTGTCGTCGTCGCTGTCGGTCTCATGTTATACATGCTCGTGATTGGAAGCAAAATGGAAAAAAAAGCAGCCTACGCACAGTCACCAGTTCACTTTGTGGCCTTTTTCAGTACAGTATTGACCAGAAGCACATTCTAGTGTGGTTTGTCACTGTGTTAGCTGTGAACGATAAACGATATAACGTGTTGATGTTGGGTTTTTTCAGCCTAGGCCGTTTGCATCTTTAAGAACATCACGTCACTTTGTCACATCATTTTAATTTCGTTCTCATACTGCTAAACATTGTGGAGCGGTTGTTAGGCCTATATTTGATGATAGTCGTTACTAGTAATTTATGTGTGTGGCTATTTTGAGCACAGTTGGTTGCTGCTGTTATTAGTTGTAAATACTGCTCAAACTCTTTGGCTGTTTTGTTTTTGCTATTGAAAAATTTTATTTGTATGTATGCATTAGTTCTGTTTCTAAGTGCTTTTGCGACGTTTGTTTCATAACAGTGTCGCCACAATAGACGTCATATGCTATATCTCTCGTCGTAGGCTAGTAGTAGTAGTAATTGCCACAGTGTGGCCCAAAATAGTGAACCACTTTCTTATTTTTATTAAATTATATTTAAAATCAGGCAATGAGGCTAGATTTTACCCTCAAATTTGAATGCAGAAGAAGCGCCATATATCATGTGGTATTAAATATTCTTTGCTTGACACAGTTTGTGACGCCATCAGTTACCTGTGTTTGAAGTATACAATATAAGATGTACAAGATAAGTGTATATGTGATAAAATCGTAATTAGAAAATTGGAAAAGGTAACAGATGGAAATAAAATAAATTTTTACATGAATTTTTATTTAAAAGCTGGTATCAGAATGGAATTCACAGCTTACGAAGGCCAAATGCTGAAAGAAGTAGTGCTGACATCATTTTACGTTATATGACGCATGTCGCGTTTTGCACCAGACGCACAGTGATTTGACGTCAAAAATTAGGTCATTGTAGAATATTTAATACCAAGTGATAATATTGATACTTTAATTTCAAGAAAAATCTATCTTGTTGGCAGGCTGTTAATACGATTTATTTGTGATTCCGTAGTGGTTTACTTTTTTGGACCACCCTTTAGGTATATTACCCATTAACTCGATTAATGTAAAAAAAACTGCAGTTTATACGCTAGTTAACGGCGCCATTACACATCAAAAACCGCAAATATAAAAAGTGTGATATTACACAGCATGACATTGCCTAAAGGCGTGATTTCGACCGTTCCCGGTTCGGTTTGGTTCGGTTCGGTTCGGAACCGTAGTGATTTTGACGCGTCCGGTTCAGTGAACCGCAAACGCGTTTACGGTTCGTTT
>Ga0056115_1001464_pt1 | contig 11276 bp, 5 predicted proteins | sample WorMetOlspDAHAB1_FD_77007 | JGI IMG/M metagenome (GOLD analysis project Ga0056115, IMG submission 77007) | Marine gutless worms symbiont microbial communities from Max Planck institute for Marine Microbiology, Germany - Olavius sp. DAHAB.1 ... | reverse complement strand
CTTGCTTCTGCCAACTATGGACCTTTTTAGTGAACTTTTAACTAAATTTCAGTTGATTCAACTATGCAGTTTTTGCAGTGCAGTCATTAGTTAGTAAAATATCACGGGCTCAGATCTGTTTCGTGCTAACGTCAGGCATTGCGCGCAATGGAATATTGAACTTCTTTCATATAACTATATATGTGTACAGCTAAGGTCGATAGGTGTCACTAGAACTGTAGGTGTTGTTTGGGTTTGTTGCCATTTTGACTATAGCCATGTCTGTCGCCATTTCGGTGTCGCAGTTTTGACCTGTCGCCGTTTTGACTTGTAGCCATTTTGACCATAGACCGATAAAAAGTACTGAAAAAAGCATGTTAATATGTGTCGTCACTGTTGAGGTATTTGCAAGATGGACCTCCACTGTTGAAGCCTGTCGAGAATCCATTGTCTGAATTGCAAAGCATAATTGTATAATGTATATTCTATATTGTTGTGTTCAGTGCAGTTTGTTAGATTTGTACACTAAACACCCTGGATTTGATAACTTTAATGAAATGATTTCCTGAGATATAAATACTGCAAAATAATTACCAGTGTGAAAGATTCTAACATAGATCACTTTTGTCTGTATGGATTTCTATACCAGTGTTAAGAGCAGCCAAATATATAGTGTAGTTCACTACAGATTATCATGATCTCATTGTGTGAATGAAACTGGATTTACATGATAAAAGTGCAACTACTTCTGTTTCTCAGTGTATATGTTATCATCTGAAAACAATTGTTCAACAGTACATAAATAATTGTTGTGTTTGCAGAAATGCTACAAATTGCTGTTTTCAATGCTACAACAGTCAACGTTTCCTGGACCAATGAAACTTCCTGTGATAGTAACAATTGTAGTGTTGTGCTTCAGCCAAATAGTTCCTCGTACACTCTTCAGTTTAGGTATTAACATTTTCTGCATATTGATTGTTCATTCTGTTTTCTCTGATACCATTATTTAACATATAACGTTATAACATGCTGGTACTGCATTTAACTTTGTAGTGTGATATCATTTGTAAGCAAATGTTTTGCATTCTGATTGTGATTCTTACATCGTTTCATTATTACTTACACTGTGTATTGTATGAGCATCAGAGGTGCAGATATTACGTTGTTATGTTGTGTTTTACAGGAATAATGGGAGTTCTGAATGGATTGATAGCCATGTTTCGGAATCCAATGGAGAATGGACTGTTGTTACACATTTGCAACCATATACCCAGTACCAGTTTCAGCTAGTGCTGCACAATGCAACTGTGTTAGAGTCGGACTGGATAACTACAGATATGGACGGTACGAATGTGTTAATACCTAGTGCATATTTGTCAGTTGTGTGCAGTGCAAATTATACTAGTTCAATTCATTATATTCAGTTATTGCATTTAACATTTTCAGTTTAATTTTGTAATGTTTGTATTTTTTCTTTGTGGTTTTTCTCAATTCATTATATAAATATTGAATATTATCATTTAGGCTCTTGTGTTCTATGCATGCGATGTTATAATAAAAGAAAATAATGAAATAACCATAATCACGTTTTACCTTCGAATTATGATTTTGTTTGTACGTGAATTTTGTGTGATTTTTAATCAGTGTAAATGTTTTGATGTGTTGTAATAATCTGTTGTAGTTCCCAGTCAAGAGCCGTTCATCAACAGTTCATTAGTATTAGCAGATGCAAGATGCATCAGTTTCACATTCAAACCACCGCCCGTCGACAGTTGGAACGGCATAGTCGATGGCTATGTTTTGAGCTACCGAAACAAGAAGTTTGACAAAACGTTAAAGCGGACAATAGATGATCCCAGACAAGAGGTTATTCTCTCAGTTGTGGTTGATAACTGTCGAAATTATAACAGCTTGTGTGCTAACATTGATGCAACCACCAATAAGTGAGAGTTTGTTTCCAAGCTGACTTAGAAGATTCATTGTGCAATTTAAATAGTAAAGATAAAGATCTATAATAGTAACAGTGTCATTTGGAAGATATTTTTCATGAATGTTACATTGTAAGCTGTTATTCTTGTATTTAATCGGGGAAAGTAACTCAATATTACCTGTATGTTTTTCGGTCCAACTGATACGATAGCAATATCATAGCAACATTGAATAAAATACATGCAAGTGTTAGTAGGTGCAGCCATATTAGCTAGTAGTTGTAGCTAAGACTAAGCTTGCTAGAATGGAAGGAGAATACTCTGTCCTTTTCTCACATAGTAAGTTATATCTGTATTCTTTCACGTTGAAAGGTGTGTGAGGCAGTTGTGCAAAGTTGTTAGTTAGTAGTGATAAATAAATAATAGATAAATAACTAACTAAATGAAGACGATAAGTTAAGAATTATTGGGAATGAAGGCAGTAATGTGGAAAGGATGTTAATTTGCGAACAGTTCTTTCTGAAACGAAAGCCACAGAATGACTGCTATTATGGTTGCTACATTACTTTTTTGTTTAATTTTGATATGACGTGATATATGTGCTGTGAATGTTGCATCATAATTTTAGACAATAAACATAACCGGTCTACAGCCGTATACTTATTACACGGTCCGGTTAAGCGCATTCACTGAAGCCGGCGAAGGTCCATATGCAGAATTTACTGTCCAGACTGACGAAGACGGTAAATCATACTTTTCGTTTATCATTGGTTTGACAGTTTGTGATAATTATATTTCTTCTTCAGTGGCTAATTTGTTTTGATATTTTTGCTGTCTTGATCACATCATATTACACTACAAAAATTTGTAGTGCCTAGTCTACAGATGAGCTTTATTTTTGCAGATGATATTATTCATTAGGCATTGCTGAGTGTTTAGGAAATTGGTGTTTGGCTGGCGGACTTTCCCTGGTCTATGGTTGACATGTGACCACTTCATGGGTAAAGTGTCAGCTATGGGTCAACCAACCAGGCCAACTCAGCCTTTCATCCCTCAGGGGTCGGTTAATGAGTATTAATCCATATAATTACATGTATTACGGGAGTAGAGACCATTAAATGGCAGACCAGGGCGTCATATGGCTGTTTGGTTGCAGGTCAAAGTTTGTGGACGCGGGCTTAGTCTGCGGCCTATAGGCTGTACGCTCATTCTGTCTGTGACACAAAAGTGCCACTGCAGCTGCATTTGCAGCTGTTGGCGCTATATAAGTGTCATATGCCTTTGCCAAATAACTGTAGACCTACGGAGTAAATAGTCCACAACAATCGATTGACAGTGGCTTTATTGCTATTATGCAGAGAATTTTGTCATTTGCTGTTTCAGTACCATCGTCTCCTCATATCATGCGCGTACTAAGTCGCAACTGCACTTCAGTGACAATCAAGTGGGTGGCACCGGAACAACGAAATGGGAAACTGCTCGGCTACCAGCTGAATATTTCATACGACGAAGAGAGAACGTCCGTTAACATTACCGACGGTCGCACGAATACCTATCAGATTACTGGACTGTGTAAGATGCTATACTGTCGTCAGTTCTTGTTATGTCTTAATCATAGTTTTGTCTTTAACTTAATGTAAGAGCTGCTATTCATATACTTACTGTTACTGTTACTTTAAATACAAAGCATTTTCTTTATTGCTTGATAGTTTTTACTATCAGTATATTTTTGGTTTATTGTATTTTTGCTAGTATTTAAGGTAGTGCACTATTTACTGTATAGCACTTTCGTGTTTCTGTGCATTGACACAGCTGACTGATCACATATTGCTTAATCATAATAATATAAAACTGGATACATGGTACTTTATTGCATAATTCGCACATTTTTTCGTAACTAGTAGGTTAAATATCGTTATTGATATGCATTTGCTATTGTGTTGGTGCTAGTTGTTACTTTCTGCTTTTCTGAGTAGCTGAAATATTTTAGTATCATTAACATTTGAGTAGTTGTCATCTCTCATGCCCAGTTGCTGTTGTTGAATGACGGCAGTATGCCAGCGTCGTCTATGTACAGTTTTCACTTCCTATGTTTTGGCACACACCTGGTTCAGTAATGTTCTAGTATTGACCATTTACATATGTAGTTTTTACTATCAGTATATTTTTGGTTTATTGTATTTTTGCTAGTATTTAAGGTAGTGCACTATTTACTGTATAGCACTTTCGTGTTTCTGTGTGTGTGTGTGTGTGTCAGTGCCTTACACAGCTTACAACTTGCAAATCGCTGGTTACACTAGCAAAGGGCTTGGATCGTTAAGTGATAGCTATCCAGTGCTGACTGACGTGAAAGGTTTGCTGCAAACTTGCTGCAAGTTCAACCATTTCATGTCATAACTTGCTGTTTTTTTTTCAGTTTTCAGCATTGTCGGCACTGCTGTTACAATTTTTTTTACACCAGTTATGTTGAGAAGTTAATATTCAGAGAGAATGGAGAAGGCATTTTGATGTAATTCTTGCACCCGATTTATGAAGAATTATACGAGAAACTTAGGATATGTGGAACTTGGGATGTAACTGAGGCAAACATAGGACAGACTTAGGACTTACTTACACTGAAATTGCAAACAAAACCGAGTATTTTTAGCATAACTTTGCATAGTACAGTCTTGATCTGTAGCACAGCATACATAATTTGATCACTGTAGCAATGTTACTTACGTCACACTGAAACTTAAGAAAGTCTTTAAGCATATTTGTTTAATCGGGCCTCTGGCCATTGCTCTGTGTTTGGTTCGTTAGCTCCGAGTGCACCAATTAAGGTTTTCGCCACGAGCAACGTAACGGACTCGATTATGGTGCGATGGGCTGAGCCGACGGTAGTGCATCACCGTATTGACCGTTATTACGTCCGCTACCAGGCCATCACCAAGCCACTCAGTGACGAGATAATAATTGAAGACATCATCAACTCACAGGACTTCTATGAGGTTAGTTCACTTTCAGTATATAGTAGGTAACAAAATGTAGGTAACACACCTCACTTCGCAGGCATTGTATATTGTCGTGAAAGGATGGCTGAACGGACGAGTCTTCAGATGACTGCATTTGAGGATGGTGCAGCAGTGATGTGGCACGGTAGTTTTTTCAGACACAGTCAACGGCGACCGGAATAGCTTGTCCACCAAGAGTCGACAACCGTGTACGACAGACAAACAGTGGTGATGATGACGCTGAGCAAAGTTGACCTCTAGCCATTAAACACAATGAATCTTCGGCCATTGAGCCAACAGCGAGCATACTCCAGCCCACATGTTATTGTGCTCAGTAGGCCACACCTCTCACCACGTGTGCTGCCATTTGCATCTGCTACTAAAGCTCTTAATTGCATTGGTTGCTTCTTATTTACCAACCTTTAAGGGACAGAAGGCTGAGTTGGGCTAGTTGGCTGACTGATATCAGATGCTTTACCAAAAGGTGGTCACACAACTGACTACGAGTTTGGCACAGGATCGGGAAAGTTCACAGAGACTGAGACCAGCGTTCTAACCACTATGCTGTAACAATAAGAATGTATAAGAATATACTACTGACCCTGGAGGGATGGCAGGCTGAGTTGGCCTTGTTAGCTGACTGATAGTGGATGATGTGGTCACACGACCAGCCATGATGTGGTCACTCGACCAGCCATCAGTGTGGTACAGAAAAGGGAAAGTTCGCCGGCCGATACCAGCATTCTAACAACTATGCTACGCTGCCAACATATGAATATGCATATGAATGCTGAACGTATGATAAAGTGGGCTGTGTGTTGTTGCTAAGGTGTCGCTGACGAATCTGAATCCAGACACAGTGTATAGACTCGAAGTGGCTGCTGCCACCGAGAGCATCGTTCAGAGTGGCGAGTACTTTGTCGGACCGTTCTCTAAAGTGCAAGAGACAAGAACTCTCGGTAGCCACCGGTTTTTATGTTCTTTCTTTGTATGAATATGTATTATGATATGCATCTTTGAGAATAAGTGCACATTTATTTCTCACTTGTCTGCGATCATGTATTGGCAGAAAACTGCATATTTAGGATAACTGCGCATATATTTCTCATGTATCTGTGATGACAACTTGGAATTTGAATCAGCATCCTTGTCATAACTGGATTGGCAGACTGGCAGTGGTGTGACATTACTGACCCAGAAATTGCCCTTTTATACCGTAAAACCACGAATTTGTTTATGATGCTGGGTGAACCATAATATGCTAAAAAAGGCAACAAAATTAAGGTTTTTGTTCTGTTTCCCACAACGTTACCTTCCGTTACTTCACCCATTGTCACTAGTTCATTCAAGATACATAGAATTCTCTAAACAAAACCTGTCGCATAATTAGTTACGTGTAATGCACTTTTACGTCGAAGACAGTAACATGCACTTCCCTTGTTCAAAGTGTTTCAGGGTCTTCCCCCCCCCTTCCCATCCAGTGAGACCATTTCTCATTTCTACTACTGACTTTCATTGGTGATGGCAGAAGTTATAACAGATGCTGGCGGTTCCTTTGCAACTAATCCACAGCACACTAACCAGTTGCTTATATGAAAAGTGCATGCTTCTTTTGGACGTTATCTTAAGACGTGTTTTTTTTCAGTCTGCTTATATGCCCTTTAGCATCCCTGATTCTCACTAAACTCAGGCACTGTACAAGTCATCTACTAACTTATTTACTCGCTTATGTATGTGTGTCTGGTTTCAGCCGAGCCAGTGTCCAGTACAGTGATCGGCATCATTATTGGTGTCATCTGTACTGTACTCATAATCATCGCTGGTGTTATCATCATTTTCTTTGTCAGGTATTATTTTGCAACAGTTCTAAACACCGATATGGTTTGCACATGCGAAACTCAAGAACGACATTTTCTGTGGCTATTGTTGTGCTACAGTACTACTCGTAGAAGATACTGGACAAAGGGGACCACCCAGGAATAATTAATTGTGCACTGAGAAACTGTAGAGTAAGCCCACCAAGTTTTCTGGCTGTGTTTTGCAAAGAGGCAATTAAAGGCAATGGCACATAACACATATAGCACCACAAGCTGCAACTGCAGCTGCAGTGGTGCTTTGTGTCACAAACAGAGCGGGAGTACAGTGTTTAGGCCATAGGCTAAACCCATTCCCACAGACTTTGAGCGACAACCAAACAGAGATACGCAGCCCTTGTCTGTCGTTTAATTGTCTCCATCCCTGTATTCCATGTAATTACATGGATTACTACTACTTACCAGCCCAGATGGATGGAAGGCTGAGTAGGCCCGCATGGATTACCCACAGTGGACACTTTACCTATGAAGTGGTCACATGTCAACCATAGATCAGGCATAGATCAGGGAAAGTCCGCCAGCCAAAGACCAATGTCCTAACAACTTAGCCATACCGCCAGTTCAAGCTGCGTTAAACTGGGATTGTGTTGTGTATACTTACTTGTTAGTGTTGAGTGATACGATGCTCGTCTCCAAAATGAGCTGTTATGTGTCGGGTGGGACGTTAAACCCTATGCGCTCACTCCTTCATGTATTGAGTGATAGTAAATGTTAATTTGTGAGTTTCATTTGAGTGATTGGCTGCCAGGACCAACTCCAGAGTGACCCAAACTGTGTTAGTTCAGTGCGTGAACTCCTCTTAATCACTGGCCGTGGCATTGAATTCAGAGGATGTTAAAAATTTTTGGTCCGTGTGATGCACAGTCACAGTTTAGACGTATTACGACCAGTTATGCAACTGCAGCAAAAATGTGTGCTCATTTCCATGGTAAAGGAACGCTACATAATCTGTGGCACAGTTTGGGTATGATTGAGACACTGTTCGCTGAGACAGTATCGCTTTAAACCTACATTCATTGTTGTGATGTTTTTCATTATCACAACCATGCACTGCATGGAATGACTCCGTATGAAAGGGCCATGGTACGCTGCAGAGCTGAACTACTGGTTATTCTTATATAGTGAACACTCAACTAGTCGACACCACCTTACTGGCTGGGCATGTTTGCCATTCCAACTTTGTGAAACTATTTACCTACCGCATCATCTCCATGATCCAGTACTGTGTTCTCAAAGTTTCAGGAACTACTTAAAGCAGAATTATTTGCGAGTTATTAAACATAATAGGCGCAGTAGAGATGCTTCATGATTCTGCGCTATGTGAATTAACGATTTACATTGACATTGACATAAACAGTTATCGAATAACTGGAGGAAGAAGCTATAAAGGGCAGATGGCTCATGCATTTGAGCCGGGAAAGTGGCAGTTATTTTGTGAACAGTTTGCAGATGAGATGGTATGTCTCTCTTCTTGTTTTCTGCATACATGCGTGATGTGTTATTGTTAGGCGATACATGCAGATTCGCTATCAGTTTATCGGTGATCTCGACACTATTATAATTGACAAGACGATAGCATCTCCACACCTGCCAATGTCTGCTCTTTATGGTATGTCAGAGAGTATGCCATTCTTTTGTGGTTTTTAGACTCACTGATTCATTGTTTGCTGGCTAGATGACAGGAGAAGTATTGAATCTTTAAAAATTATTCGAGAATCTAAGAATTTTGGAAGCACCATGTCTATCCTGGAACTGCTTGTACTGGAATATGGAATCGAAATTAATAGTTGTATTGTAACTTGTTTCCCATTTGACTCATACTCAAAAACGAGATGTTAAGAGCTATAGAAGAATACTGTGTTTTGTCCTGTTAGCCTATTTGGTGACTACATTTCTGATGGTGTACTGTGTTTTATGCAGTTAACAAAATTTTTCAGTTTGTTAACAGTGATTTTTTTTACAGTATTCTGATTACATGCAACAGATGCTGCTGCATCACCTCGCGGTGAATGCAATCGCACCAAATTTTGTGTCGTCGACCTTGTTTCTGTGATTTCTCATGATTGCTGCGCGCACTTTTTATTACAATTTTTACATGCCATTATGTTCAGTTGCGAAGTGCTGCTTTTGTCAGTGGCACATTTTGTTAGTTGTTCATCAGAAATGTGACGGATTTTTCATAATTATGGTTTCTAAGCGTGTTATTCAGTAGTTAATAGAATATGCCTTGTACATACATTCACAATTGGTGTACAGACGCCGGTTCATGTTCACTGCGTGAAGCAGTCAATGTCGACTCATTTGAAGAACATGTTTCAACTCTGCATGCTGACGGCGACTATCTTCTGTCGCAAGAATACGAGGTAAAGTGACTCCATGCTGATTCAAAGAATGGCCGCTCTTTTGCTTTATAGTAGTGACGTGAGATTGAAAATCATAACCTGAAAGTGACGTGCAGATTTGACAGTGATTTGAAGAAAAGAAACCAATGGACTGGAGTCTGTGGCTCAGAAGCATTGACACTGAAGAAAAAGTGATGTAAAGATGTTGGAAAACGTGATGGATGGTTAAAATAACTACAAAATACTAGAAAAATAGAATATTGCTGCCTCTGCACACAATTTTCCAGCCAAAAAGAGTGTGGCTAGGATAGGTACTGAGAAGAGACGATAGTAATAATGCCAGGACAATACTTATAGTGCTGTCATCTACGGCAAAGCCCTATTCAGGAGTTCACTCGGGTCATTGATTTGAAAAGTCTTGTCGGCATTTTTAGTTTTGTCAGTGGGACCAGTGTGCAGTGTGAATTCAACTCCCCCTTAACTGCATTTTAGATATCCTTTTTCTTACTTACTTAGCATCAGGTGGCCGCCATCTTGTAGGCCAAGCTGCAAAATTGACCTTTAAGCTCGTCGAATCTATTGAAGCAAACAATTGAAAGAAGGTAAGAATGTTCGGGAAAAGATCAGTGGGTTGACATCATACGGGCATCATTGCTGATATTATGGGAAACTAGAGATGTGGAGAGCTCTTACAAAGTGCAGAACAGCTGTAACAAAAGTGCAGAAGATGCTTCAATCTGGGAACAACTTTGGCAGAAGTTGTGTCAGCTTTAAGCATGCCATAAAGCGGATTACTAGAAAAAGAGGAAGAATGTGGGAAGTGATGCTCGTCGTGTGTATTTTGTCGAATGACAGGAAATAAATCGAATATCGCCGCCGTCTTCGCTGTCAAATTCGCAGTCGTTGGCCGAGGAGAACAAAAACAAAAACCGATATCTAAACATTCTCGCCTGTAAGTATTTTCCGAACTTTGTGCTCGGTTAATTTTGTTATTGTTTATATTGAGTGAGATGTTGATGCATTTGTGTTGGTGATTTCACGTTTTGTTGCGTGTGCCTCTGGTTTGCTTGTGACATAGTGGCGCTAATGAAATTAGTTTTGATTTCATTCGCTGGCCTTGAAATCAAGGGCGGCCTTTAAATGACCTTCAACATTAAAACGCTAAAAAAAATTTTTATTGAAAATGAGGAAAAAGCCCCGAAAAGTTTGGAGTTTAACTTGAGCTAAGCAGACGTATGATGGAAGCATACTAAAGGTTGACGGCACCCGCTGATATGTTTACTTTCGCTAGAAGAACTTAACTACTTTTCTGGTGTGGTATATTGATAGATCGTGCATTGAATTCTATAAGGAAAAGACCTTGAATTAATTTATTGGGCAATAGGTCCATGAACCATCGAATACAGAACCAAGGCACAGTTGCACTCCAAGATTAATAATAATAATAATAATAATATGCTAGCTTATAAGGCGCCAGTATGTCAGAGGACCTCAGGCAGTGCTCTCCCCTTTCCGTGGCACTCATTTTTATTGTTTGAACAATGCGAAATTTGGTTAGTTTATTCTCAGTAAAATTGTTATATGTCATATTTAAGGGGAAATGCACCAAATTCAATTTTGCTACTTGTAGTACTCCCCAATACACGCAACTGGATATAAGGGGGCCTACTTCTAAGAGGAAGGGGCAAAGAAGAGATGGGAAAGGGAGGGTATGGGAGGGAGGACAATGTTTTTCCTTTCTGAAATCCTAAATACTCACACAAAGTATGTTAAGTCACTTGACCAGTGTCACCTATGGCGTTGTAATACTTTACACCAGGTTTATGGATCAGTACACATCGGCAGCAGAAACTGAACTGAGCGACTTTACAAGCACTTGTGTTGTTATTTAGACGATCACAGTCGCGTCATGCTGAAACAGCTTCCGGGCAAGCCGCGCACGTCGGACTATGTCAATGCCAACTACATTGATGTGGGTCTAATGTATATCTCATTTTTTTTGGCACTACCTTTCTTTTGTTGATAAACAAGATATAACTGCTTGTGTCTGTAGTGTCTGAACTCAGTAGAACCATGTGTTTGGACGATAACATTTGCAAGATAAGAACCTGTCATATTTTTTGAATTGTGAAAACTAATTTTAAGAATTGCATTGTGTTT
>Ga0056115_1001463_pt1 | contig 11277 bp, 8 predicted proteins | sample WorMetOlspDAHAB1_FD_77007 | JGI IMG/M metagenome (GOLD analysis project Ga0056115, IMG submission 77007) | Marine gutless worms symbiont microbial communities from Max Planck institute for Marine Microbiology, Germany - Olavius sp. DAHAB.1 ... | reverse complement strand
GTGCTAGCGCATATATTCATGCTTATAATTTATAACATTTAATTTTTGCTGTTTTTGAGCGTCGGCTTATACAACATTGGATAGACTGTATGCAGTTTTTTCTATATAATGTAGTGTAATGCAGTTCAGTACGAGTGTTCTAGTCCTAGCGTCCGTGCTCAGAAAAATAAAGAAAAATGGGAAATATGATCTATGCTCAGAGCCAAAAGAACGATGGTCGTCCGACAGAAGGAGACCATTACGCGATCGCAGTACACATAAGCATATAACCATGCTGTACTTTTATTTTCAATGAACCAACATCGACTATATAACGCGACGAATGTCTGACGAAATTTGGTGGCGGCTACTTAATGGGCCTATTGAAAAACGGGGAAGGACAGCGCTTCTGGATCTTCTGACTGGGTCTTCCGACTGGTTCTTCTTGAGCGGAGTCGAAAAATGTGTCCGCGTGAACGGACACGCGGAACTAGGTTTGCTGGAACGAATACGCAGACCGGCGACTGGGTCATCTTGTACGGATACGCGACGATGCAGGTCCGCGTGAAGTTGTTACGCGGCCGATACGAGAATGATATGTACAAAATTTCGACGTCTGATTGGCGGCGAAAAGCGTTTTTCGCCCTGCTCAGAAGGCGGACGATCGATGCTAATAAATTCTGACGCTGCCTATTACCGTTCATCTACCAAAGCATCCATCGCTTTGATCAGAGAAGCTCAAACTCCACTTATCACGGCTAACTGACTATCAACTGCTTTACGTCTACTGATTGTACTTGATTAAGACGAATGTACCGACAGGCGGTACGGTTACAAACAGTCGAATGCTCTTCCGTAGTTAAACTGTTTTTCGCGCCACAACAAGTTCCGACCAATGCTAGACTGATTTAACTGGAGTTCGGAGTGGTCGAGTGGTGTGCCGACGCTGGATCACCGCCGGAGGAAGAAGCGAGGCCGGCCGGAACGTCATCGGCTCGGCGCCGGTCACTGGCTCAAGTGTGGCCAGGACGGAGGATCGGAGGAAGGCGCGGTGCCCAACGGCGTAGAACACAACCAGGTCGACGGGACGACCGTAACGCGTCGTCATACGATTGCCAACTATAACGTCCGCACGGTGCGGTGTGAAGTTTGATGTCGGAATTGTTGAGCGGTGTGGAGTGTGTACAATTCATAGTATTGATTTCCAAACAATCATCTTGTAATAATGTTGTTATAATGTCCGAACATCTCTCATCAACCAATAAATTTCTCTCATATATCTTCACAATATGCCTGTATCATCGACACAAAACTCCGGCAGTACCAAGTTCCAAACAACTGACCCAAGGGGGGAGGGGTTATTAATTTTGAAGAAAATCATGTCGAATCAAACATGTTTACCAAAAAAAATTTTTTTTAAATTTTTTGTAATTAATATCGTATCGGCTGGTAAATATGGAGCACGGTGAAAAAATTATTAAAAAGTAGAGAGTATTTGTCCTCTACTTGCGCGTAAAATACCTAATCAATATGTAAAGTGGATGTGTCCACTTCTCGTGAAAAGATGATCCGAAATTAGGGTGTTTTACATTGATTAAAGTCCTAACCAATGCATTTATGCATGGTTTCGCCCAAATAAGGATAATAAAAACGTAAGTATATACAGATAAAATGATAAAAATCCTAACCTAGCACTTACGAACCCTAACATCCCTAGGGTGGCTGGTTATGCGCAAATAAAAGTAATAAACATCAACAGCCAAACAAGTGAATATACGACGAAAATATGAAAAAGGGGAGTGTTTTACACTGCGGAGTCTCGCACACGCCACGAGAATCCGAAAAAAAGAGAATTTATGAACTAAAGCCTCCTAACCCTGATTGGGTTTAGCGAACAAAAATGTTGTAATGGAATTGCATATAAGGAAGCGTGTTTCCTTCTGATTATGAAAAATGGTATATACAAAAATAACGTGTGAATAGTAAGAAAATCATGCGACACAAGTGTCGATACGGTGGTTCTAGTAACGCGCTGATTGGAAGTATTCACACGAGAAAAATGACAAGTATTTACACAGTTAAATACACGAAATATGTTTTTGTTATTTTTATAGTGAGAAAAGAACAATCTAAATTAGGCGACTATTTAGTCGGTATGGGTGGTTATAAAACTCGCAACAATTAAGTTACAAAGTTATACAATGAATAGGATACACTACACGAATGTAGTGTTGATTAGAATAGCCAAAATTGCGCGACGCGAGTGTGGGTTAGGTGGTTATAAACTCTCTGATTGGTACACTCGCGGGTTATAATGTTATGAAATAGAGAAAAAAACGCGTGTGTCCTATCGTAATTATGATTAATGAACACAGGCAAAGCTATACGACACTGTAGAAAAGTATTACAGTTGAGAAAGAAAACAACTGTAAAGAGGGAAGTACGTACAAGTAAGTGTGCACGTAAAAAGTGACACACGCGCTCTTTTCTATCAGTGTATACGTGTGAGAAGAGTTGAATATACTCGTGACATATGGCACGAGATGACTGTAGATACGTATCAGATGAGAGGTATAAGTATACCAGACGAATGTGCATCGGCGCACAAGAAGTGTATACAAGTATATATACGTCTTACTCGCTTAGTAGGTGAGTCCACAACTTGTAAAAGCGGTGCGAAGCCGCAATGACTATTGAATGAATGTGCATAGCACACCAGAAGACTATATACGCCATACATACTTAGTTATAAAGCTGTGTATACGACAAATTTAGGTATTGATTAATAATTTTAAAGGCCTATTGTGGACCAGGCCCCCACGAAAGCGTGCTACCCACAAGCAAGCATCCGCAAGCGACTGGGACAGTAGGAAGATGTGATGTTTGAAAAAGTATAAAAGTATAATAAGCAGCTTAGAAAGAAGAAACCCAATGTATACACGTTGTATACATGTTGTGGAGAGGTGTATTTTATAATATAACCGTTGTATACATGTCGTATACATAAAAACCCATCGGAATTTCAACATGGTGTACAACGAATATTTTCAATGAAAATAGGTTAACATCAGGGCACCATCATGCAATAAGATAAAGTATGACTAATATACCTGGGAGTATATCGTAATTTCCATCAATTTGTGTAATACCTGACAGATATAAATCCATCATCCATACAACCGTGTGCCAGGCAATCGTGTGCCAATATGTAATATTCCAGTGAAATTTAAAGAGTTGTACATGTAGTACACATAAGCTGTATATATCGTTGGTATACACCTAAAGGAAGCTTGAAAATTAAGTTGGAAAATGTACAATCATGCGATAGTAAACACACAATGCAATGCAATGTTTGTGTGAATGACATACGTGTACACTAAAAACAGCGTGCACATCATATGTAGCCTTAGTGCATGTGTGTACGCACGAACGAAGCTTGCGTGTAACATCGCTACACGCTAAAATCAAGATAAAATAAAAAAGGGGGGTTATGATGAAATAGTGAAAACTAAATATACCCGGTACGGTAAATCAGAAAACTAAGGAAAACGGAATTAAGTAGAGTGGGGCGTGTCCCTCAATGATTGGGGTTTTCTAGGACCTGGTGGGGTGAACCTAGAAAGGAAAGTGACAAACAGGCCAGAAACAATCGGATCTCGTCAAGGTGATCCAGCACCCCAGAGGAAATTTACTTAATTTCCTCACAGCACGGGAGGGTTTATGGAAAACCCACAACCTACAGGGTTTCGGCAGGCACCTCTAAAACCCTCAGATATTTTTTAGTTGGATCTGGTAAACCAACCTTCGGGCGAACGTAGGCGGTGTCCCACCCGGAAAACGCGAAGTCTAACCGGTAATTCCTAGCCGGGAGGGTTTTACGATCGCACCCACAACGATGAAGGGTTATAAAGCTAAGGAACCCTTTAAGGGGGCTGTTACGGGGTTTACGGTTGGCCCCTTGAACCGGAGGGTTTTACGTCCGCACCCACAACGCGTGAGGTAAGGGTTATGAGGTTGAAGGAATCCTTAGGAAGGACTGTTAGAAGCCCTTAAAGGATTAACGGTATTATCCCGGGACCGGAGGGTTTAACTTTAACGTCCACGCCTACAACGGACGACAACCATCTATCTTCCTGGCAAAAAGAATGACATAGTTTGGGTCTCATTGTTAGGGGAGGGAAAACCACTCAACCCTAGGATGTAGTAAGGTGAATTAATCAGATAAGTCGTAATCCTGCAATCTTGCAGGTCGGCGGGGGCTGCGACGCGGGCGAGTCGGTGGAGGAACCACTGTTTCTTCGGCCTCGTCGTGCAAACGGCTACGGCACGGGACCAAACGGTCGACGTGAACCGTCTGTTTTTTGTTCGTCTTTACATTTTGCACGACGACGACGATCGTGGTTTTGAATTCGACAATACGTCAAGGTCCCGTCCATGACTTTGTCAATTTTCTAGACCTAGTGCGCAGCAAAGGGCGTGGCCAGTAAAGCCATACTAACTGATTTAGCGCGAAAAGAGGTCCCTTGACGTGCTTGTCGAAGTAGTTCCTTTGTTTTTTCGCAGCGCGGCTGGTCGCGCTGCGAACGGACGCATGCGCGTTGCGCATGTTTTGGCGAAACTCGGCCGCAAAAGAGGTAGTGACTGCGACGGGCTCCTCCGGCGGCTGCACTATGAGAGAAGCCGGTAGCAGGACCTCTCGTTCCATCATGGCCATATTGGGGCTGATGCCCGTCACTGAGTGCGGCGTCATACGATATGCCGCCAACAGTGCGGGCAGGCGATCTGGCCATGACTCGGGCTGTGCATCGATCGAGGCATGGAACATTTGTAGGACGGTCCGATTCGCCCGCTCGGTCTGGCCGTCAGACCGAGGGTGAAACGGCGTGATCCTAGTTTTATTGATGCCTGCGATCGAGCAGAGCTCCGCTACTAGCTTACTTTCAAAATTGCTTCCCTGGTCGCTATGCAATTGGCGAGGTAGGCCAAAACGACTGAAAAAGGCGCTGTAGAGTGCACGCATGCACGTATGTGCCTCTGCGTCGCACAAGGGTATGGCCTCCAGCCATTTGGTAAAGTAGTCTGTGGCTACAAGAAGGTACTTGTGGCCATCGGCTATGGTAGGCAAGCCAGACAGGATGTCGATGGCGACTAGGTCCATTGGTGAACCGGCGGAGACCTCGCGAAAATGGCCATGAGGTCGACTAGGCGGCCCCCTGCTTATGGCACATCCTTCACATTGACTGCACCAGGCATCAATGTCCTTCCGCATGCCAGGCCAGTAGTAAAGGCGGCGTAATTGCGCCAACATTCTTTGTGAGCCCAGATGGGCTGCGAGTGGGCCGGCATGCGTGTGTGTGAACAACTGGTGGCGCAAAGACTGTGGTATCACCAGCTGGACGGCATCGCCATCCCGTCGGACCAAGACCTGGTTTTGGAGGATGATGGTGGGCCGCATCGACCAAAGTTTTCGGACTTCCAAGGGCAGGGCACGTAGGTCATCCCGGGTTGGACTGTAGCCTTGTGACAATATGGACTTTACGGGCCCAAGGACCTCATCATCGTCCTGTAAATTGGCTACATCGGCGTCCGTCATCTCCGGGGCAATCTTAAGCAAGTGGACCGACTGGGCCGACTGCGGCATCCGCGCTCTTCAACTCATCAATCCATGGTATGTGGCTGGGCCGGTCGTAACACTGTTTACAGAAGGGCCGTGACAAGCCATCTGCAGTTGAATGTAGCCGGCAAGGCCTGTGTTCGACAGTGTAGTCACATTCGGCCAGTGTCTTGATCCATCGAGCCAAGAGCCCTCGGGGCGCTTAAAACTTCTCAACCATTTTAGAGAGTAATGGTCGGTACCTAGAATTACGGTAATGACGGAAGTGCTGGAGGCCTGCGATCACCGCAAGGAGCTCCCGCCGAGTCGGACAGTAATTTCGTTGAGCAGCATTCATTACCCGGGAGAAAAAGGCGATGGGACGCTCTACTCCGTCCACCGCGGTGGAGAGTATAGCGTCCACCGCGACATCCGACGCATCGGTGTCTAAAATGAAAATTTGGTCTGGCTGTTACCGTCTCGGCGAGGGCTCGCCTGAGGCGCTCGAAGGCCTGCTGGGCCTCATGCGACCATGAGAAACGAACCCCCTTTTTGGTCAGTGCCGAAAGTGGTTCCGCGATGCTAGCGAAATTCTGGACAAATTTGCGGTAGTAAGAAGCAATGTCGAAAAAGGCGGGCACATCGCGGACGCACTTTGGCACTGGCCATTCCTGTATAGACTTAATTTTCTCCTCCTGGGGGTCAATGCCGTCTGCGGAGACCATATGCCCGAGAAAGGAAATGCGTTCCTTAAACAGGGAGCATTTTGAAGGCTTCACCTTGAGTTCTACATTATGGAGGCATGATAAAATGGTGTGGAGCCTTTCCAGGAGTTTCTGCCGGGACGTGGCGTAAACTATGACATCGTCTAAATAACAAAGGCAAATACGCCACAGGTGGTCCCGCAGTACCCGGTGCATGAGCCTACAAAATATAGCTGGGGCGTTCGACAGCCCAAAAGGCATGCGTTTAAAATGATAAAGGCCCCTACGGGTACAAAATGCCGATCTCTCCTGGGCCCTGGGCGTCATACCTATTTGCCAATAGCCTGAAAGAAGATCGATGGTCGCGAAATATTTCGCCCCCTCCGCAAACTGTCAAAGGTGTCCTGCATATCAGGGATGGGGTAGGCATCTTTGCGGGAGACGGCGTTGACGCGCCCATAATCAACGCAGAACCTGTACGAGCCATCTGGCTTTTTGGCTAGGCAAACAGGAGAGGCCCAGGGCGAATCAAACGGTTCGATGACGCCGGCTGCTAATATTTCAGCAATGAGGTCATCCTCTGCCGTTCCTGAGGCCAGAGGTGGTCGACGAGGTGGTTGCCGTATGGGAGCCGCATCGGCTGTGTCGATGTCGTGCTCAAGTAAATCACAAAATCCGATGTCAGTCGGCGAGGTGGCGAAAACATCTGTGTGTGCCACGAGGAGATCTTTGAACTCTGAGGCCAGGGTACGAGATAAGTTGGCCTCCTGGAGAGTAGTAAGGAACAGCACCCGAAGGTGCTCCGAAACGTCAGAGTCTGCGGCGTCAGGACCAGAGAGCGGCTCACCAGGCGGGACGGACGGAGGAAGGAGCGAAGGCTCGTTGAAGCAGGGGGTGAGAGGGGCGACAGCGGGGTGTTGCGAGGAATCCGAAGGCTCGTGCGCGGCCAAGGCGGATGGAGGCGTCGACGGCTCAAGCGTGGCCGGGACGGGAGGAGGAGAAAGAGACGAAGGCTTATCCCGAGGGTTCGACGAGGTTAAAACGGCGATGTTTGTTGCCGGTGGCGAAATGGGGTCCAGGGACGCAAAGACAGATGAGTTTGTGGCAGGGCTCCTCGTATAGACTGTGCGGCCGACTGCATCAATTATAAGGTGGGCGGCAACCACCAAGTCAAAACCTGCAATGAATGACGATGGTGTGTCTATAACATAAAATTTGTGCATTAATTTATGCGTCAGTACTTCAATGGGGAAAACATAGGGCCCTTCGACGGCAACCACATGTCCCCCAAAAGCGGTGATACTACGGCTCTCTTGTGTCGCAGGACATGAATATGAGGTCAGCGGTTTAGGCAGGAGGGGTAGAAGTTTCCCCTTAGGAAGCACACTCACAGCGGCCCCGGTGTCGAGAAGGAAAGGTAATAATTTCCCATCAAGGTTGACCGGTATGTAAGGGGTGTCATCCCCGTAATGCAACAAAAGAGGTGACGAAATTTCAGGATCAACCTGATGGAAAAAATGGCTGGGCGCTGTGAGTGGCGGCGAGCTGCGTACTTAGGCTGAACTCGGGCGCTGGAGGGGCGGAACCCGGTTGCCCGAGCCCGGATTCTCGCCCGAGTTTCCCGAAGCTGACTGACGTTGGCCGTTAGGTGACGGTGTGAACACGCGAGCGTTGGCGTTCAGGCCAGAAGCGGTTCCACGATTGCGTTCATTGTTCCAGGCAGGCGGCGCACGACGAAAGTTGGGCGGCAGAGTTCCATTGCGCCTATGAATCTCGGTGTGACAACGTTGGTCACCGCACACGTAGCATCCAGGCCCGCGACGTGGACGATCAGGTGTAGGCGGGGTGGTAGGACGCTGCTAGAACTGCCATTGGCTCCGCTGTGAGTTCGGTGGAGTCTGTGGTCGGCTGTTACAAGTATTTCGATCCTGAAGCTGAAAGAACCCACGAGACGTTCCACCGGACTGATTGGCATTTCCACCGCTGAAGCCTTGACTGTTACGCTGCTGCTGATTCTGCCATGCCCCTCGCGGCGGCGGGTTGAGCTGAGGCGTGGCACGGCGCGACTGAGGTGGGGTAGACGCGGCTGGACGAGGGTTGTTACCTTGTGTCTGGGAACGAAGAGCCCGCTGGAGTGGCTGGAGGGCCTCGGCCATCATTTCCTTGAACCCTTGCAAATGGGGTTCCCACTCAGGCTGTGCAGGGCTTTTCGGGCGGTTGTCGATGAAGTTTACCCTCTTTTTAGGCTTGCTTTGCCCTGTGGCATCCGCAAACTGACGCGCCTTAATTACCGTAGCATCAAAATCAAGGTCGCGTGCATGCAAACGCAAAAACTGTATCATCTCAGTAGACAGCAACCCGTCCTCAAAACGTCGTTTCAAAGCTATAACCCGCTGTTCTGGAGTAGCGGCAGACCAAGCCTCTCTATGTAAAGTACGAAGGGCTAACTCGAAATCGTTTTTCTCCTGGCGCCTAGAGTCAAAACGACGCATGGCTTCTCGAGTGCCATCTAGAGAACCGAAACGGCGTGCCAGAGCCTCCCAAATAAGACTGTAATCTTGGGGCTGGGAGGTGTCTAAGTCCCGAAGTACTTCACTGGCTGGACCCTTAAGTGCCAGGGCCAGCTGTTCTGTTTTCTGTTCTGTCGTTGTCCACCCATTAGCAGTTGCCAGTCGCTCAAAGTTTTCACGGTAACCCTTCCAAGAAGTGGCTTCCGAGTAGGGTTTGGGCGGCTGGAATTGTTTGACCAACACCACCTGCGGTTGGGTAACCACAGGGGCAGGTGGAGGAGGAGGGTTGACACAGGTGGTGACACATCAGGTTGTGCTTTATTGACAGGCACCACAGGCACAGGCTGAAACGACAAGGCTACTGGTGGCAGGAAAGACACCGTTTGAGTCACTCCTGCTGACGCGAGGTCACTGCTGCAGGCAAGGCCTGAGGACAGGAAGGCGTAGTTCACCTCATGTGTCGTGCTAGTTGGCAGGCAGCTGACAGGCACCCAGCGATGCACCGTTGGCACAGTCACAGAGGTGTTGAGCGGCGAGGAGTGTTGCACGGTGGCGGTGGTACCCCGGGAGACTTAAAGGTCAAGTCAAACGGAGTATGAGTGGGCGGAGAAGGAAGGAGGGAGCGGGAAAATGTACCCGTGGCCTGAGAAACAGCTGTTAACTGTTGTTCCGCCTTTTGGCGTCGGGCCCTCTTCTCCGTACATTCCGCCTGCAAACGCTCCATTTCCGCTGCGCGTGCTGCCTCTAATGCTTTACGGTCCTCGGCTGCCCTTTCCCGTTCAGCTGCTAATCTCTGTCGCTCAGCCTCGAGGCGCTGTTCAAGTTCACAATCGACATTTGTGGCAGCAGAGGTGACGGCGGCAACACGCTGTTGCTCAGCTGCAGCGGCAGTGGCGGCCCTCTCTCTTTCCGCGTTAATGATAACCTCAAACCGCTCCTTCTCAGCTGCGGCTGTAGCAGCGAGACGCTCTTTTTTCAGTTCTGCGGCAGCCCTAATGCGCTGTTGCTCCGCTGCGGCGGCTGCCTCTGCTCGCATAGCCTCTAATTGTACCCTCTCGCGCTCGGTCGCCGCGATAGCCTCGAACCGCTGGCGCTCCGCCTCCCGCTCCGCCTGTTGGCGTTCGCGCTCTGCCTCGAGTCGCTCCCGCTCTGACTGCATGCGGAGCTCCTCTATTTCCGCAGTTTGGTGCAGCACATCGAGTACTAATTCGTTTACATCAATTAAAGAATGTTGTGACGCTGATGTGAGGCGCGAAACTTTGGAGGAACGCGAGTTAGATGAACGACCCGACCTATGCGAGCTAGAACGGGCGGAGGGCATGGGCGCAACAGGGGGAGAAGGGGCACCGGCCTTACGTAGTTCGGTTTCTTAATCCCCGTTAGGTACGCCACTTCGCTGCTAGTGCTAGACAAGGTTGACGAGGGGGTGTCCCTATGTTCAACACGACTTACTGACTTACTGTGTGAACTCACCACATTACCACATGTTGTCGTAGTGATCATTAGCCTCTTAGCCTCATCAGTGCTGACTTCTCGCCCTGTCAAAAATTCGGTCGCCGAAAACGCAGACCTAAACGGTAAATCACGGTGAACCCTCGACGGTTGCACCGAAAAAAAAACAGAACGATTTGACGGTGTTGGGGACGATGACGCCACTAATTCAGCCGTAGCTGTCGAAAGAGTCTGAAGGCCTTGGTCTGTGGTCCGAGGTGGCGCCATCGAGGTTAATGCCGGCCTAACTTGCGGCCCTTCAGTCACAGTTGACCGAAGATCTGTTGACTGTTCGTAGCCAACCCCTAACTCTTTTTGCCGGGTTTTTGTTTGTGCGGTGCCAGCCCTCGCCCGTTTAAGTGGGCCCGGTGTCGACTGTTTACGGCTAGTTTGGTTGGTGTGCGTTGCCGCCTACCTTGTGTGAAAGTCGGCACCAGATGTCGGCATTGTAGGGTGGCTGGCGCCGGAAACAGCAGACTCACGTCTAGCCGAGGTTGGGGGTGCTGCAGCAGAGCCCCGAGTTATCGATTGCACTGAGGGAACCATTGTAAATTCCGGGGTACCGTCGTCGGGCTGGTGCGTGGTTTTCCCACTATCAACTGCTGCTATCTCAGATGGGAAGCCGTGCAAGATATGCCTCCCACCCTCGTCGCCGCTGTCCCTCTCTCTCTCTCTCTCTCTCTCTCTCTCTCTCTCTCTCTCTTGGCGACGGGGTGGGCTTCCATCGGGCGACCCACTAGCTCCCCCGCACTCTCACTACGGGGGCAGGGAATCAGGGCCCTAAGCGGACCGCCCTCTGGGGGAAGGATGCGGGAAGATGCGTTCCCGCCCCTGGCCGTTCCAGTGGCTGACGACGGCAGAATTACATTTGTAACATTTGTTGACGAATTGTGCGTCCCCAACTGTGTCCTTCCCTCGGACGTGGCCCGGGGCCGTGATTGGGGCCCGCTTACTTTGGCCTGGGACCGTGTCTCCATCCCAGCCGATACTTGATATACTG
>Ga0056115_1001461_pt1 | contig 11284 bp, 7 predicted proteins | sample WorMetOlspDAHAB1_FD_77007 | JGI IMG/M metagenome (GOLD analysis project Ga0056115, IMG submission 77007) | Marine gutless worms symbiont microbial communities from Max Planck institute for Marine Microbiology, Germany - Olavius sp. DAHAB.1 ... | reverse complement strand
AATCAGCTATGAGGATCTTTGACTGTTAATGTTATAGCACCAGCAATGCTCATAATTTTCGCTATCTAGGCTATCAGTCCTGACACAATGGCAGCCGGCATTTCTGGCGGGTTTAGGGGGGGGGGCGTACGCCGGTTCCGCCCCCCGTTAAATCCGCGCCTGGATATTGGTCCTTTTTATGAGTTAATGTTATAGCAATTTCGAAATTTTAACGGAGGCCCATAAAATATGTCGATAGCAAGAAAGTCAGCTTTGCTATAAGTTTTTTTTACACAGATACCACATGAATTTTAAATACTTTTGTTGGTAGTTTTAGTTAAAAGTCATACGTGCGAATCAGCCTCATGCAGGCTATCTATAATTAACCTATAGTTCTATGTGTCCAATGAGAGTCACATTGCATTACATCACAACTTGCAAGAAAACTTTTACAATGCTCCACAGATCCATGGGACCATGCATTAAGCCTACAATCTATGCAACGTCATGTAGAGAGATAACGAAACGATAAATAAAACGACATTTAAGATTTGCAAATGTCAAGGTCTTCGAAATAATAAGAAATATAACAACAAACACAACGTAGTAGCAATACTGCTACCACTATACTACTAATAAATTATGATGCGGATATAGTAGTGACTGATGTTGATAGCGACCTGCAAACGATCAAACTGCTTGGATGTACGGCAGTGATCCTCATGACTGATTGACGACGTCATCGTCGGAAGTGAGAGCCATGCTTGTCGTCGACCGTGCAGTGCTGGCGATGCAGGCAGTGGACGCGGCTGAAATGCTGGTGGTGGCATTGAGGAGCGACATGTTGGAGACTGCGTTGGATTGCAGTCGCCCTTGAACGACAGAGGTCGCTGCTGCGTTGTAATGTTGGTCGCGTCGTACGGATCGGCTTCGTCGTCTGTTGTCATACGGCGTCGACGCTGTCTTTTGGTCGCACCTGCTAAGTCACGTGACGCTGCGATAGTGTCATGTGCCGTCATGTCGACGTCACAAGCCTCGTGTTGCTACACGCTGCAACTTTCTAACTGTTGACAATCAGATGCCGTTCCAACCACCACACGCAACCGCGTTATACGTCAACTGCAATTAATACTGACTAACTGCTGAAATCGATCGGCGCCCGAATGTACAATGGCTCATCAGCGCAAGCGACACCAATACAACGAATTAAAACGAAAACAATCGTCGACCAAATATCCTTGTTGTGGTTCCCACACACCCGGCGTAGTGTCGCCTACTACAGCCAGCACAGACGATGATGACATTAGGCCTATGCACACGCCCACTGTGAACATAGCAATAATTCATTGCTTGAATGAATGAGGCTGTAGGACTCCTGGGGTGCAAAGCATAGTAACGCATAATAACAAAGTAAGCAAAGACAGCGTGGCGTAGGAGAGTGGGAGATGAATGAATGACTTGGTTTGGCCAAGGCTGCCGTCCTCAATGATTGTCAATAGACGTATAGCAGGCCTACAGCCTAAAACTCGACTCTAAGGCGACCTGCTGCTTGCAACACAGCATGGCGCAGAAAATCGAGAGGTGTTTCATAGCAACTCATGTACGGTGGACAAACAGCATTTTGTTGGTTACATTCTACATTACATTCTTACGTGGTTTTACACAGATGGCGGTTTTCTCACCAAAGTGTATAGGCTATAGACGTATAGACGTATATTTTTAATAATTTTGTGTGTACATTTTCAGCAAACAATACTTCACTAATCATCGCGCTTCTCATCCTCCGACAAGCAGCGCTGATAAGTTGCACACATAAATATAATTTAAGTTACGTCGTGAACAAAAATCAAGAACGCATTCAACGCAAAATGCGTCGCATCGAAGGCAGCGTAGACTGACTTGTTAATTGTTACTGGCATCACATTCACATCGTGAATCCACTTAGTACAAAATCTCCACAGAGTGTTCGAACACGAAACTAACAGATGCAATTCTTCTCGAAATTTCATCTTCAATTTTTATTTCAATCGATTAACTTGAAGTTTTTGACTCCTGTACAGGACTGAAAGATCGAGGTTACCAGTAGGCTGGAACAATGCACTTCAGCTAGCTGTCACTGCAGTTGCGATACATTTACACTCAAGCGATGCAGTGCTGTATAATATCTATTTCATTGCTATTTTTACATATAGGCTATCACGTTGTCTTTAAATAGCCTACAAACAGCCGCGTTTTGTACCGAAATCTATGCTATAGCATCGTGCGAAGTTTTTATCTATTCAGGACCAAATCAGCACGGTCTTTCTCCGCTGTGATGAGGCGGAAACTGCAGCGTGATATTGCACAAATGTATAATTAGTTGTTGTTAATTTGCCGCATATTCATTCGCAAGATCTGTATCTCAACTAGTATCGTAGTAGTAATTCCATTAAAAAAAACTACACAGTTGAAACGACCTGGGATTCGTGAGAGCGCCAAGGTGCTGCGACGTAACTACACTGTACATGCTGCACACGCCGCAGCAAAAGCGCCGCGCGATGGAGCGCGTGTCGCTTGGTCGTCTGTCGGTGGCAGTGAGAGACAATTGTGCGCAATTACGCTGAATCAAGCGACGCAAGAGACGAGTTCCGTTGCCTGGCAGCAATCATCATGTTCGGCTGGTTTCTGGTCACGTTTGGCTTTCTAACGACGCTCTCTTCTGCCTTGCTACACAGCGGTAAGCCTTGTAATTTCAACCAAACCGATAATTTGCACCGACGACTTACTTACTTAGGTGTTGTTTTTGGTTGTGTTTTGAGGACTGGTCCCTTTAGCATTTTTATTTTAAAGTTTTACGTTCCTTTTGCCGTTTTGTCATTTTTTTGACTAATAAAGAAGTTTATAAGGATTGCATTGAAAGTGACAATAAAAGTGAAATTTAAAGTGGAAATTGATAATTTGACCCATCTTTTGACCCCAGTAAGAATAGATGCCCTAAAACGTGCAGTAAATCTAACCGAAATTCCTCACAAACCACAAACCGACATCGAACCTATTCCAGCACGACAAACTGTTTGTTTTTCTGAAACTGTGCTTCGTGTAACTCGGATTTTAACACAAGGCCCACGCAACGGCTTCTGGCATCGAGACGCGCGCCGTTCTGCAGCACACTGAGCACAACCTTCGCGTTACTTAGTCTAGTGTTCTGACACATGAACCTCATCAATGATAGCCACATTGACGAATCTTCCGTGAATCATGGATGTGCCGTGAGCGGATGCGATTTTCACGTAGCTTGAGTTTGGGAAAAGAACGCTGGCGGCACTGTAGTTATATAGTGATCATCAAAACGAAGCAGATTCTTAGCGCAATGCAACATTTTAGAGAAAAGTGTCCCTCGTGTCATTGTTACCAATTGTCGATTTGTACAAAAATGGCTCAGCGGTGCCGTTTCCTGGCTCTTCGTCTTTGAATAGGCCTATGAATGAGCGGTTTGGTGACGGGTGGCCTTCTGTTGATGGGATGCCTGGGCGCGGGGCCCCCTGGCCTGAGCCTTTTAAATCTGTCCCTGGTGAGTTGTTAGCTGTTAACTGACCTAACACATAGCGGCTTGACTTTTAGACCAATATGCTACTGCACGCCAATTGTGTTACGAATAATATGTTCGACAATTTTTGGTTTTTCGTTGTCGCCTTAAGAGCATGCTTCAACATAAGACCTGCAACCATTACATAGGGTTAACCATACGTTCCACAGGACGCGTATTTGGAGAATGCCACATAAGATAGACCATTGATTAGTTTAATTATAATTTTATGCAAAATGAATGCCCAGTTTAAACGAACTAAAACCTGTGCTGGTAGAGCTGGGCGAAGGAATCAATCAATCGGATACTTTTTGTTTAGCGGAGCAGCACTAAGTGGGGCGGGACCGGTGACGTTGACAGGGTCACGTGTCGCTAGTGCTGGGTCGCTACTGGCATTTCATTACCGAAACCGATCAGCCGTTAAATCAATGCGTCACACAGTTACCAACTCTACTTGCCTGTGAGTGACGTCACTCACAACTTATGTTTGACATTATGGAGCCCTATCAGTGGCCTGCAATGCTACAGTGTACGTTTTGGTGCCGACCAGGAAACGTCAGTATGGCATTACTGCATGGGCTCGTATAATTTTTCACTGTGGAATTATTAATATCCTGTTCGTTTGTAAATACACATAAATCATATGTGTATACTACAGCAGTTCGGCACAATTATATCTGGAGACAAATTGGTAATAATTAGATGAATATGTTAGACGTACAAAACCAATTCCCATGAATCCACCAATTTGGTTGATAAAATGATGTTATAGTACACACGTAAGGCATATCCTATGTATGATGTAACTAGTCTCGTGATTGCTCATGCTATTCTGCTAATATTTTATAAAGTACATTACATTGTTGATATACAAATTGTAATAGACATTTCAATAAACGAGAATAGGATATCACATGGGCCGGCTAATAGTTGCATCTGAACCGGCTTTAAAGCACCAGTGTAACGTAACTATGAGTAAGTTACAACACGGTCTACAGTGGATTATGCTCGTTACACTCGCATAATCCACTGTAGACCGTGTTGTAACTTTCTTATTTCATGGTGTCATCAACAAACTCCAGAGTAGGCTATGTAGTCTACTTGGCTACTATAGGCATGTGGCTGACGTGGTCGTTGTTCCGTGATGCATTAGCGGCTTTGTTCATAGTGGTGTTACAGTCACCGAGTAAGAATGGGATTACAAGCCGTTAATTCACTGTAGACAGTATTGTAGACATAGGCGGTCACAGTTCACCATGATATAAGGCGATGAAGATTATACTGCAGTAGACGATTTTTCTGTATAAACACTTTAATGTACATTATATAGGTAGTATTAGCAGATTAGCGCACGATTAGTCATCGATCAGTAGCTATGTGCTGATCAGCAACAAGTAATGATAATTAGCAGTTATCTGAAATTTTAAGTTAAGTCACAGACTTGACAAAAGTTACCAAACCATTCCACATTCGGGCGCCAACAGATTGACTCGTTCATCGTCGCGATACACACACACACACACACACACAATTCTCCGACTTAATCCTGCCGCTCGTCAAATCCCTCAGGCGCGGATCACGCTCGCACATTCTGAGCAATCGTTTCGTGAGAATTCTAGCAGCTGCTCGAGAGTCGAATAATTCGTCGAAATCATCTCATATCGCATTTACAGACGCCTGTTGTTTCAGTCTGTTCGGAGATGGTACTAATTTACATCAGTGTCTGCCTAATGACTGTCAAATGACTTCCAACTTAATTCAATGTCGGACTGTGTGACAAAACATGGATGTCATGTTTCTCACCATACCTATAAGCCGATGCACTGTTTTGTGAAAAACAAAGATAAGCACTTGTGTCAATTCTGGGACATTAAAACGTCGAAACTTTTTCATTCTATTTCGTCGAAATTTTTCATTCTATTTTCTCAAAATATTAGTTTTTGCGTGACCGGAAGTCTCACTGATGCTCGAAATGTCTGCATTCACTACAGTTCATTTACAGTAACATTTATGTTGTCTATACCAAAAGAAGTCGTTACGGCCAATGATCAGTTACTGCGACATCTATAGCACTTAACTCTCGAAACAATATACCGTGAGTCACCGATTAATAATTGTTGCTTCGGGTTCATGGACGTTTTGAATTTTTTCTGATGAAAACTTTTCCGTACCATGCGTTTCCCGAATTTTGAAGTCGGATTTAGATTTGTGCAATTTCGTCGAAATCTTGTGAACATTCTAGAAGTGAGTGGATCTTTTTTGCTGTATTAAATAGGTCTAGTTGTGATATTTAAACACTTAATATTTTGTGTCATTTATATTTCACAACCTATTGTAGGTCTATAGCAACATACCTATGAGGTTTGTGGTGGGAAACAAATGTTAATTTCATGAAATTTCTGCGCTAAATATCACAGAAAAGTTAAACTAAGTTATTATTTCTGAACATTATATAATGAGCGAGGCTCCAATTAAAATACGAGAGGTAAGTTTGTATTCTGACTCGCAGACAGTCCGCAAACCCTAATAGGCTAATGGCAGACACGTATGTGGGTCGAAATAGGCGACTCGTAGCTCGTACTGTGTGTAGTACGTGTATTCGTATTTGTATGGCACCGGTACTTATGACAACAGCCGAAGACTGATTGCGAGTTGAGAGTGTGCGACGGACGGCAGCATTAATGACTGACGACGGCAGCGAGCAACAAGCAGTTGAGAGTTATTCGACTGAAAAGATAGTCACCACGTCTCACATTCGCGGAACCTATGAACTAAGCCGTCTAGCCTGGAGACAATAGGAATAGCATTTGTGGATAACCTGCCTTTCATAGTATAGGACTGCCCAACAGCATTATATTTATTTCATTGTAGGCCTAATTAGGCCTATCTGAATATGTCGTGTTTGTTGACATGTAATAAACTTATGCAAAATTAGTAGGCCTTCAACTGCTGCACTATACGACTGTATTTAATAGCTAAAGCAGAAAGCCACTATGAGCTAAGCTAATGCCAGCACTGCGAATAGCATGGAAACAGTAAACTCATCACCGGGTCAACAGCTCCTCGAACGTACGACTGTGTCCTCGTCCGTAACCAATAAGGCCTATAAGTTACTTGCAGTCTTGGAGGTCGTATAAAACGAAATGTCAGACACAAGCTATAGATCGACGACGACGACCACACACGTACGATCAAGGAAGCCGGAGCTGAATTGCAAGACACGAAAATCACGCACAATGTTGCAGTGCTAGAAATTGCAGAACAGGAATTGGCCGGTCCCTCACTGTATATAGCATTTATACGGCGTAAAAAGTCCAAGTTACTAGTTCTGGAAGCTAGCTGGAGAAGAAGTCGTCTGTGCGTCAGATTAGCCATTCAGAGATAATCCATTCAGTACGTGTAAGAATTACTGCTGCTGTGTTTGTTAAGCCAGCCATTGATCGGCTGATCGCATGCAGTGCCAGAAATCACGTCGTCGACGACGACTGATAAGAGCTGCATGTTGTATCGCGGCGTCATTGTCGGTAAAATCGCTGCCATTAACAAGCGACAATCGCCGACGTATCAAGATCCGATGCTAGCGCTGCGACGCGACACTTGACGGCGTCACGACGTCGATAGACCGATGACGAATCGGCACATTTCGCGTCATTTGGAGCCGAATATACGAACACGTCAGTCGCCATGGCAACGCATGTGCGTGACGTGTGTTATCGGCGACTGCACGCACTGATTAACAACCGCCGTGAAAGCAACTCGACAAGATACGAGATGTTCTCACTCTCGTGAAACACACACACACAGAAAACACAGTTGTCCAGAAAACGACGTCGAAAACAGAAAACATTTTCATGGGGTGTGGTGGGAGTGGAGAGAGAGAGAGAGCGAGAGAGAAACCAGCGAGTGGAATTCAGTGGCGGATTTAGAGGGGGCCGAGCCGGCTCCGCTCCCCCCCCCCCCGGGGCGACGGACTCAAGCCGTCACTCCGGGTACTCCTGATGTGTGGCAACGCTACTGCATTTTGGGGACACCATCCCCAGTTTATCTCACGTAAAACTAAAACATGGTTCTCAGATATTCAAAATGATTGCCACCAGTGGCTTTCTGACATCTTTAGAATGCACCAAATTCGTTTTCGGCCGGGGATCCGCCCCGTACTCCGCTGGGGGAGCTTACAGCGCTACCCCAGATCCCCTATAGCTGATTTAAGGGGGCCATGCACTTCTAAGGGTGAGGGGAGAGGGGTAAAGGGAGCAGGGAGAGAAAGGGAAGGGAAGGGACCCGCCCCCTTTCGCAAATTCCTGGATCTCCCTGGAATTGTTCAGAAAAAAAAGAAAGTAGATCGACTGAAAACGAACAGAATGGCTGAAAACAGATCATGCTGCTCGTGCTCGCACCGTGACGTTGTTTACGTTTTGTGGTCTCAACTGGTTTGGCGGGGATCCATGAAAAAACGTATCCTTGTTTCTCGATTTTTTTCTGATTTTGAAGATTAATGTTCGATGCATGCACCACCTGCTGATCCAACTGGTTCCTACGCTCTATCACCTTTCTTGCGAAAAAAAATATTGCATCACATCTCGATCATTGGCTGCGTGTGCCTGAACGCATCAGGTCCAAAGTTGTCGTCCTGGTCTACAAGGTCCTCCACGGCTGTGCACCGTCGTACCTTGGCCCGTTTACTTACGTTGCCGACCTACCAAGTCGCCAAGGACTTCTCTCTTCCTGCAGCGACTGCCTCGTCCAGCCTCCGGTTCTCCGCTCCATCACTGTTCGCACACTGTGTATAGTGGACCTATCGGTGTTGTACATACTTAGGCCACTCTAAGAATTAATGAATGATTGATTAAGCACCTTTCTTAAAAATGCATTCCGTCTCGATTATTCTTGATCTTGGCAACTTTGCACTGTGTCCTCGTATGCATTTGCATCCGTTATCTAAAATTAAAAAAGCGCTGATTTCGTATTCACATGCGTTCATCTTAAAACCCTGTTAAATATAATATATTTATTTACCCTGATAAATATAATATATTTATCAGGGTTTTAAGATGAAATCGGACATATATTATATGTCCGATTTATTGCTTCAGTAACTTCAGAGTACCGCTACCGCAGCATGGCTGGCTATAGCGTAGCAAATAAACGGAAAATATGGATTCGGTGAGTTCTGACTCTTGAGATTCTGATGTTGATTCACATAGAGAGTATGTGCCTATATCTATCTATCTATCTATTTATCTATCTAGCGAAATCAGCTGATGTTATCACCCAAGGACCAATGCACATGCCGGAATGTGTGTGTGTTAAGGCATGAAAAATATGACGTCCACAGCACTTAGGCCGCCTAGTTCAGTGAAGCTATCTTTTGTCCCTCAACTTATCACTTCTTGTTTGTATTATCACACTGCTTCAACGAATGGCGACGCTATGACCGACGTTACTGCGTATAGCATGATTGAGCATGAGCTCCCGCCTGGACACAGTGTCAGTCACTGGAACTTAGCAGATTGATTGATTGACGTTATTGGGAATCCCGTCTGCTGGCGATAACGGCCCGTCCAGGGATTTCCTGCTCGCATGACGTCATTCGCTAACACGTCTTTGTTAGTCCAATCCTTGCAGCGTACCGGCTTGACCTCACACCGGCAACGGGGAAAAAGGTGAATTTCCGCCAAGATTTTTTTTTACAAAATCTTACCTAGTTACCAAAGGAATGTGACAGCTGATTTGTGACACTGTACTGAATAAGTGGGCATTCAGATTTCAGAAACAAGTGACGGGGTGGTTATATGTACTTCCGGTTTTTCGATAGGCTACGCGTCTGTAAAGTGAACTTTTGTAAGTAGGAAAACAGACTTTGCCGCTGCATACGTGAATGGCTACGAAACGAGCAACGTAACGTTGATAAATGTCATAGATATGAATGTTATTCGCCGCAGAGGAGTATATCATGGTGTAGGCAACCATGTTCGCGCATTTTCAAGATGGCGGGCACGAACCGGAAGTAGTAATATATCACAATCCATGGCACTCAGCAAGACTGTAAAAGATATTGAAGTTCAGCCACATGACAATCAAGCAGCTTGTAAATTAACAATGTACGACAACTCGTTATGCAAGATTTTAAGCGTGAATCAAACCGGAAGCAGTTTGATTTAACGGCAAAGTTGCTGTCGCCCATTGTCGATCTAGGCCGCTTGTGAATGGCTGTACGCGTAAGCCTGATTTGGATAGGAACGACAATAATATTCGGACAAATAGCTAAGATATCACTTCTTTGTATTGTCCGTCATCTTGGATATTAGGCGCGAGATGGTGTCAACTTGACTACAATGCTAGGCTACTAAGTCTTTATGATGTTTTTTTTTCGGCTAAAAGTTTTTGAATTTCCGGTAACGTCATAAATGATGCGGAATTCACGTGATAATTCGAGACGATCGTTTACATAAATTATTCCCACATCAGGTGCAAAATAATTTGTGTTGATATTTGCAAAGGTTCATATTACAACAGTGTAAATATGCTGTAAATATTGAAGTTAAGCGTTGCAAGTGTATGTAGCCAAAACCGTTGCTGGCCTGAGAATGCCTGCCTGTTTATTAGCCTAACTGAAGTGAAATCATTTGTCGAAAAGCAACTAATTTAGATTGCGAGTGTCAGTAGTTTACAGCTTTATTCGTCATATAGGCCTAGCTATATAGGCCTACAGGGTGGCCAAAAATATTAAGCCACTACCCAGTTATCAATAAGTAGGCCTAATATTATATGGCACTAAGGCCTGCCAACGAGATAATATTTTGTTCGTCAACTTAAGCATTGTCATACAAGTACTATAATATTATCATATGCTATTAAATAGTCTATGCATGACCTACTTTCTGGCGTCAATTGCATTGTAGTTTTAAAATCTGAAATTTTTGGCAACAGTTTCAAGAATTTTCCTGGTAGTTAACTGACCACATTTTGTACAGTACCAGCAAACCGAGACCAAAATTGTCCACCTGGATGTCTTGGGTCGTGAGCTGGGAACCAATGGCTTCTATCATACTGCATGGGCAGCCTGGGCTCAGGTAGCTGAGGTCAGAAATTGCATATGGCGCTTATGTCGGACAGGTGTCAAAGTAATGGCAATGACCACCTATGTCTAATTTTAATACATTAGAGACCATGTGCCTGCATTCACATACAGCGTAACAAAGATAATATTGTTTGTTGTGAGCTCAGCCACGTCCGGGGTTAAAATTTGATTTTTTTACCTTGACCCCTGTTGAAATAAATGGTTACCGCGCGCCTGTGCATTGGAGCATTGTCAGCTGACCCAGCAGATCTGGAGTGGAAGTATGTATGTTTAAAATGAAACCGAAACGAAACGCGAACGTTCATATTTCGTGCTATTTGGATGTTAACTGCTAATTAATACGGTTTTGTCCACACTTGTTAGCCAATCTTCATTTCAAGATTAGCCTAGAATTACTAGACGATAGCTAAAATGAGTAACTGCAAGCGATTATTGTTCTGCAATGAAAATATCCTATACAAGCCAGGGGAAACTCAGGCGGGATTTGGAAGAGAATAGTTTATTAGTAATTCTGTTGTTGGTTCTATAGTGTGGCGTAGTAAGTAAGTAAGTAAGTAATCTTTTATTCATGTGACAAACGCACATACAAAAGCAACGTTTATAAAAAAATCACAATCACACACAAAATCTAGTCAGTGGCCAAAAAGTACAACATGCTT
>Ga0056115_1001460_pt1 | contig 11286 bp, 10 predicted proteins | sample WorMetOlspDAHAB1_FD_77007 | JGI IMG/M metagenome (GOLD analysis project Ga0056115, IMG submission 77007) | Marine gutless worms symbiont microbial communities from Max Planck institute for Marine Microbiology, Germany - Olavius sp. DAHAB.1 ... | reverse complement strand
TTGCTAACACCTTGTTTTAGCATTAAAAATTGTCATCAGCCTTTTTTTGGTATATAGGCCTGATCAAGAATGTTTTCTGGCACAGGCTTTGTACTGTTATGGTCGTACATAGCCAGGAGGTGTCTCATGACTAACCGAGAGCGGCTTGCCCTTGCTGATAGGGTTCAAAAGAATATTCAAAAAACATTTGTCCAGTTTCAGATTATTCGCAGAAAAGAACAGATCGAAAAAGAATATAAACGGGATAACGATACCTGGAAAAATTGATTAAAAGTTTCGGTCCTGTCTGATTTTTTCATAACTTTCATGAATTTCCTGGAATCGCTTCGAGGCGAACTCGATAAATTCTTCGGGCAGGCCTTTGGCGATAATCTTGTCCGGATGAAATTCTTTGACAAGTTTCTTGTAATTGGTTTTGATTTCCTCGTTGGAAGATTCGGGATTGCAGTTTAACATTTTGTAATATCGATCAAATTCCTTGAAGTAGACCGCCTTTATATCTTCAAATTGCTTGTCACTGATATTAAAAATGTCTTTTATTTTCTTAAGGGCGGCTTCCTCGGCCGGGTGGAATTTGCCGTCGGCCGCTGCAATCTGGAAAAGCAGGTCTAAAAAGGACAAAAGCAACGTCGGCTGGGCACCGGTGGTCTGGTACAGCTGATGAGCAAATTCCTCGATCAAATACCGGGAATCCTTGGCTTCGTTGAAAATCTGCCGGGCAACCTGTTTTTCTCTGTCCGCCATCGGCAAGCCGTTGATAAAACCATCGACAACTGCAATTTCTTCCCGGGTTACCGCACCATCTATCTTGGAGAGTTTTCCCAAAATTGAAAATAAACTGATGAAATAGGTAGCCTGGGTCTGTTCCGCCTGTCCTAGCCGGGGTTCCCGGGTTGAGTCAATTGCCAGGCCGGCATTAATTCCTTTGTCAACCAGAAGGTGGCCCATTGCCGCACCGGCGATGGCGCCCAGTGGTCCGCCTAAAAACAGTCCCAATGTTCCAAATGTGATTTTTCCGAACCAGCCCATATAATATCTCCTTAATTTAGAGCAACAATTATCGCCTGACGTCGACTGCCGTTATTTGACCTCGAACTTCGATAAAGGCTATTTTCATGTAAAATTCAAGTAGTAATATCGATTAATACGTCATAAGATATCTCCGATCAAGTCTTAACCAGACATTTTTTTGTTCTAAATCAGAAGCTGCGTATGATTTTAGCCATTTAGCACCTAATTCTTGCGGATTTGCGGCTTCTTTTGAGCATCTGTTTCGGGACAGCATCTCGAAATATACATGGGATCGGCCGGTTTTCATCTCGGGATAAATTCTACTGGCATTTATGCGCAGTTTAAGTTAACCCTAACCCAGCAATCAAAGTATCCAAAAGGTCAAAAAAACAATTCGGATCAGAAAGTATTTTTAACTCAACTTGCCTATCGTGAAACATCCGGACTCAGATATATTGCCCACCGACCTCCCTATCACAGCGGTCCTTGGGGATTTGCAAAACGCGCTGGCGAACAACTCCTCGGTTGTGCTGCAGGCTCCGCCCGGGGCCGGTAAAACCACCTGTGTCCCGCTGTACCTGCTGAAAACATCCTGGCTTGAGGGATTTAAAATTTTGTTACTGGCTCCACGCCGCCTGGCTGCCCGGGCGGCGGCTGGACATATGGCCGATTTACTGCAAGAAAGCGTTGGGCAGACGGTCGGCTACCGGGTCCGGCTGGATAGCCGCGTCAGTGCGGCAACCCGCATTGAAGTGGTTACCGAAGGTGTTTTTACGCGGATGCTGCAAAGCGATCCCTCGTTGGATGGGGTCGGTCTGGTGATTTTTGACGAATATCACGAGCGCAGCCTGGATGCTGATTTGGGACTTGCCCTGTGTCTCGATATGCAGGGCGTGCTGAATCCGGAATTGCGATTGTTGATCATGTCCGCCACTATCGAAACTTCAGCAATTTCCACGCTGCTGGACCATGCACCGGTAATTACCTGCCAGGGACGGTCGTTTCCGGTTGAAACCCGCTATGTGGGACGGTACACACCCGATTTTTCCAGAGACGCCATCGCTGCAGCCGTGTTGTCGGCTGCCCGTAGTGAATCCGGCAGCATATTGGTATTTTTACCCGGTGCCGCTGAGATCCGTCAGGTAGCCCGACTGCTGAATGAGGCCGGGCTGGGTCAGGAATGGATTGTTGCCCCACTTTTCGGGAACCTGTCGCGCCGTGGCCAGAACCAGGCTATCGAACCGGCGCCTGACGGAAAACATAAAATAGTGCTAGCCACGTCCATCGCTGAAACCAGCTTAACCATTGAAGGTATCCGGCTGGTGGTGGACTGCGGCTTGCAGCGGGTTCCGCGGTTTGAAGTGCGCAGCGGATTGACCCGGTTGGTCACGATACCGGTATCACGGGCATCGGCTGATCAGCGGCGGGGCCGGGCCGGGCGAACCGGCCCGGGGGTCTGCCTGCGGTTATGGTCCCATCGTATACATCACACCTTGCCCGCAGCGCACCGGCCGGAGATCCTGGAGGCTGACCTAACCGGTTTGGCCCTTGAACTGGCTATCTGGGGCGTGAATGATCCCAGCCGACTGCGCTGGCTCGATCGACCTTGCCCCAGTGCGTTTGACAGCGCCGGTCGATTGCTCCGATCGCTTGGCGCGTTGGATGAGGACGGCCGGATCAGCGATCACGGAAGCCGGATGGCGGCCTTGCCTTTGCATCCCCGGTTGGCACACATGATACTGGCGGCGAACCGCCTGGGCCAGGGAGGCATCGCATGTGACCTCGCAGCTTTGCTCGGTGAACGAGATGTCATTCGTTTTGAACCCGGTCGGACCGATGCCGATATGCGTATCCGGTTGGACCTGGTGCAGGCGGCGCGTCGCAAACAATCCCTGGCATATCCGGCGGCCACAATCGATTATTCCGCTGTTCATCGGGTAGTCCGGATGGCGGATCATTTGCGTAGACGCCTGGGCGGCCGTGCCGCTGAACCTGATTCCGCATCTATCGGCCGGTTGCTGGCATGGGCTTACCCGGACCGGGTTGCCCGGCGGCGTTCGACCGGAAGGGGATCGTTTCTGTTGTCCAATGGCCATGGTGCGGTTCTGGATCCGGCTGAGCCGTTGGCGGGCGAGGCTTTTGTGATCGCAGTCGAATTGGACGGTAATCGGCGTAACGCGCGCATCTATAGAGCAGCCGCCTGCGATGCGGATATCCTCAGGGCACAGTTTGCCGAGCAGATTCAGTGGATGGAAACAGTTGCCTGGGATCCGGAGCGCCGGGTTGTGGCGGCCCGGCGCGACTTAAAGTTAGGCGCTCTGACACTGCGCAGCGAGCCGCTGAATGCTCCGGACCCGCATCAATTGCTGGCGGCGCTGCTTGACGGTATCCGGCACCAGGGGCTCGATTGTCTGCCATGGAACCGGGACCTCAGGAATTGGCAAAATCGCGTCTGCTTTTTGCGAAGAATTGCCGGAGATCAGCAGCAGTGGCCCGATGTTTCAGATGACGGCCTTCAAAAACACCTGGCGCAATGGTTGGCACCCTATCTGATCGGAATAACCCGCCTGCGCGATCTGGCGCGAATCGAGTTGAAAAATGCCCTGGCCGGTATGCTGTCCTATCAGCAGCGTCGGCTAATGGACGAACTGGCCCCCACCCACCTGACGGTGCCCAGCGGCTCACGGATTCCGATTGATTATGCCGGCGATGTGCCGCTGCTGGCCGTGCGTCTGCAGGAGATGTTCGGTCTTACCACAACACCGGCTGTAGCCGGCGGGCGTCAACCACTGTTGATACATTTGCTGTCACCGGCCGGTCGTCCGGTGCAAATTACCCAGGATCTGGCGGGATTCTGGCAAACCGGCTATCCCGAAGTGAAAAAAGAGCTGAAAGGGCGCTACCCCAAACACTATTGGCCGGACGACCCGCTCCAAGCCCAGGCCACCGCGCGGGTGAGGCCGAGAGGCGGAATTTGAAATCTGGCCGTTAATTTTTATATCCGGTAGATTAATGAGCAAACCAGTTATCATAACGTTTCAGGTGGTTCCGGTATCTGAGATTATTCCATGTCAAATTCTTTGAAATCAAACCAGTAACCGGTTTTACTCATATAGTCCAGTTCGAACTGGACCGCATTGATGTGGTTGTTTTCGATCTCCAGAAAACGGGCAAACAATGCCCGGCCTTCGTCTGCCAGGTCATCTACCATTTTGCGGTAGAAGTCACTGGTTGCAATTTCTGCTTTCAGCGCTTTGCTTAGCATCTGCTTGCGGATGCCGTGAAAATCTTTAGCCACCAACGATTCGACCTTGGCAGCTTCCTGATCGAGGATTTCCCGGGAAGGAATTGCAGACTCCAGTTTTTCGGGATCGATCCGCCCGGTATTCCTTAACTGTTCCAGAGTATGATGAAGGTAATCAATATGATGCTGTTCGTCATTGCCCAAAGCTGCAAAGATTCTTTTGCCGACCTCCCCGTCCACAGCAGTTTCGGCCTCCCGATAAACATCACGAATCTTAATTTCATACTCAATGGCCGTCTTGATAGCTTCTTCGAGTGTCATTTTAACCGCTCCTTTTCCTTTCCCAGCGGATATCTGAGTTTTATTGCAAAAATTTAGTGATAACATAATAATAAATACCGGGGTATTCAACCTCAGGTTGTCGCCCTATCGGGCATAAATTGATCTACCGCTAATAAAAATCCTTTCCATTCGGGATAAAATTTTCTACAAAAGAACTTCGGCTTCTATAAATATATGTCAAGCCGATTATATCGCGGTTGAAAACCGCCGCCACTATCAATAATAGCTTATATGAAACTACGCCGAAATGGAACAGTAGGGTCGGCCTCCGTGTCGACCATCTCGTGGGATGTCACAATTGTACGAATCCGGCGGTCACGGAGACCCGCCCTAGTATTTTGAGTAGTTTTATTTTTGATTAAACTGGCTGCTTTTCAGGCCAGCGGCGACGCTTATATGAATCTATATAGCTTTTTTTCGATTTAACCGGCCGCCTTTCTGGCCAGCAGCGGCGCTGAAACCAGAGCTCATCAGGCCCTTAGAAATGTTGTCAGAAAATGACCTAAGGACATATAGCGGTCTGCATAGCTCCGTCAGAGGCGATTATGGGAAAAATAACTCCTTTCAACGAACAAAATCCGGATCAATGGAAGCAGCAAAACGAAGAACTACTTCAAAAAGTTCATGACGATGCCCTTAAAGCCATAATTGGTGGCGTCTTAAATCTGCACGAACTTGAACATACCGGCGAGTGGAAAAACGCAGGCCGGCGTTTCGATTATTCGAATTCAGCATTTGAAGTATACCTTCAGCATCATACGACCTGGTCGCTTAAAGATTTTAGGCTGCTTGAAGAGACGGTGTTTGAACACTTTGATGAACTAAAAAGAAATGGTTTGGGAAGTGTGCTCAAACGGCTGAAACAGCTAAAAAAAGAACCCAATCCTTTGCTGGAGCGAAGAAAAAAAGGGACTTAGATACCGGGATCGCACGTCCGAAAGCATGGAGGAACCGTGCCGCTTGATAATAGACTGCCGAAGCATGCACAGGGTGTCCACTAAAAGATACCAACCTGTCCACTGAAGTGGTAATTTGAATCCCATCTTTGTTCAATATAGCAACCCATTTTTTCTAACACATTGATAATTTTAGTAATAAATAATTCTCGTGCGCCTGGAACGGATATTGCTTAAAACTGGCCAAACATACAACTTTATTTCTACCGGGTTCGGTCAGAATCAAATCAAAGCGAAGGAGGCGAGGTCATGCAAAAGAATTTAGGGAAAAAGTTAGCTGTACTATTGGTGAGTTCGATGCTGGTATTTACCGTTTCATGTCAAAAAAAGACGGTGGCAGTTGAAACGGGATCGAATTCAACAGCCCAGACAGATGAGTCTGGGACCACCAACGTCGACACATCTCAAATAGGAGAGAAAGCCCTGGATCCTACAGAGACAGGCAATGCCGGCGATTCTTATATTGTCCTGCAGAAAGATATCTTTTTCGAGTTCGATAAGGCTACATTGACGCCTGAGGCCATAGAGATTTTGACCCAAAATAGTGACTGGTTGAAAAATAATGCTGATGTCGCAATCACAATTGAAGGTCATTGTGATGAGCGGGGCACCAACGGCTACAACCTTGCACTGGGCGACCGAAGGGCTGAAAGTGTAAAAACCTTTCTGACCGATCTTGGCGTCGACCGATCGCGTCTGACCACTTTAAGTTATGGTGAAGAACGTCCTTTCGACCGGGGAAATGATGAAACCGCCTGGGCCAGGAACCGGCGAGCGCATTTTCTGATAAAATAGTTTTATATTCAAAATTTTATGAATAACATTAGGATCGCGGAAATGAATAAATACACATAGATTGCACCGGATTTTTGTACGCCTTCAAGGCGCGCCAAGGGGAGCATATTATCGATATGTGACTTTTGGTGCAACGCTGAAGGCGGGCAAAAAGACTAGCAAGATTTTGGATTTGTTTGTTTCCGAGGCCCTTACAGAGCCGGAGCGCGGTGCGATTCCATATTCCGGCTCTGTTCGCATCAGGAATACATTTTGTCGCGCGGCTTCGAGGGGCACCATAAGGTCCTAGCCCGCCTGGAGCGGACGACAGGGAGTTTTAAAACCATTTCTAAAATGGCTTAATCGGCTAATTTAATAAAGGGATTGCATGTTTTTTGCTATAATGCTCTGCGGAAACCTTATTTTTCAGAAGATGGCATGAAAAACGTGATGATTCAATACCATCGTCATTTTAGACAACTATGCCAAGTCGTTACCCTTCGCCATTGAGAAATCCCTTCAAGATATCCGGTATCTGTTTGCATCCTATTTTTCGAAACCCATGAGTCTGAAACCCATTTAAGTGCAGCCTTTGTACTTGACATGCTTTTATTATTTCATTAAGTGGCATCATGAACGGTGGGTATATATATGAAACGCAGAGATCTTTTAAAATTTGGGGTTGCCGGTGCTCTGGCGGCAGCCGGCGGTGCTGGCGTACTAAAGATCTATAAGCACACCATCGGTGTCAGAAAAATTATCGAATATCCTGATCCGATTCTGCGCAAGATCTCTGCACCGGTCAATTCTGTCGACGACAAAATCCTGGCGTTGAGCCGGCAGATGATCGCCACTTTGAGGTATTTTTCTCTGATCGGATTTTTCTCCAAAGCCTTTTTGGGCAGGGGGTTGGCAGCGCCTCAGATCGGTATTTCCGAACGATTGATCGTCTGCGGAATTTATGGGGAAATTAAAGTGCTCATCAATCCGATGATCATTGAAACGCGGGGTGTCTACTCCGGGTACGAAAACTGCCTTTCTGTCCCGCAACATGAACGCATGCGTGTCAAACGTCCCGCCTTTATTAAAGTGAAATACCGCGGCCTGGATAATTCACGGATTGAACTGGCCGCAACCAAAGACTATGCGGCCGTGCTGGCCCACGAAATAGATCACCTGGACGGAACCCTTTATTTCGATTATACCTGACCGTAATATTTTATAATTGCTCGAGGAGCGGGGCATTTACCGCCTGAGACACTGCTTGAAACGGATTGAATGATCACAGCCGAAAACGGATGCTGGCTGAGGCCAGTAGCGATCGTTTTGAATGAATTACTTTAACCGCTGACTTTTCATCAATTTTGATAAAAAATTCAGGTATTGCATTGCCGGCCCTAACCCCCAAAGAACTAAAATTCTGCATCGCGGCCGATCCCCGGACCAGTCCCTCAACTCATTTGGCAGACGATTCGTTTGCCGCCTGGTGTTATGACAACTTATCTCTGGCGGAGGTGCGCTCTGCTTTTGAGCGGGATGCCGACCCAGATGAATGCGAGCGATGGGGGCTTAGTGCGCTGGAATGGAGGCTCCAGGTAGAAATGGCGATCATTGCCCTGGCAGCGGCGGGAAGATTGAGATAAGTATCTCTCCGTGCCCAGGGCTACAATGCCCTCCAGCCCGCCGCCAGCAACCACAACCGAAACCCGACGATTTCTGCGATTAAGTTTCTTCAGGCGCTGGCCGATACTGTGGCAGTGTCCCGCAGTTTTAAAGGGCATTGCGAATTTTGTCGATCCGCTGATGCCCCTGGTGTTGTTGATACCGCCGGTGCCCACCACGCATATATCATAAGGCATCTTTTCTTCCATTTAAAGAATCAGCAGGGTCACACAATTAATCTAGTCCATATTTATTGACAACTCTTCTTTGGTGACCACTATCTAAATTGAATCGAACAAATTTCGGTATACTATAGATTAGCGAGATTCGGTCTACTGAAGCTCACAGGAGGCTATAACCATGAAGTATATTGTCATCCTTCTCAGTTTTGGGCTCTTTGTTCCTGCAGGTTTAGCTGCAGATTCGCTATACATTCATCAGGGCATCCATGGCATGAAATGGGGCAGCTTAATATCGGATTATGATCGGCTGACCAAGGTGCATGAGAAACATCAAGCTGCATTTTATGCCAAGTCTAACATGCTCTATCACACTGCAAATCAGCAGGTTGCCCGGGTATCTTATGGTTTTTACCGCAATCAATTATATGCGGCCTTTATCAAACTCGCTTCAGCCGATCAGTTTTCCCACCTGGCGCAGAAATTTACCGAGGTTCACGGAGAGCCGAAAGTGACCTACGAAGATACCGGCCGGCAGGTCATTTATCGTTGGAGAGTTCAAGAAGTTAATATAAAACTAAAAATGAAAGAATCCGGTAAAGAATACAAACTGGCCTTCTATTTTTCACCGCTTGCCGACAGCCTCAACCAGGAACAACTGGAGCAAATCCCGGCCAAAGTCTATGGTCCGCCGCCGGCCAAAGATGCTGATGTTACCCGATCCGTTCCATTGCTTGACTATTGAGACAGGAACTCCATCAAAACAACAAAATAAATTCTGCCAACAGACTTGTTTTTGAAATCACGCTTCAAGGGACGCAATAGGTTTTGTCAATGGGCGGAAGGAAACAGTCGGATATAAAACCCGGCATCAAAGTGGATATCGTATTGAAAAAGGATCAGCGCTCCGGCCACCTGACGCGGGGTACGGTCAAGGACATATTAACTAAATCTGCCACACATCCCCATGGCATCAAGGTCCGGCTGACTGACGGGCAGTTGGGTCGAGTGAAAAAAATTCTTACCGCTACCCCTGATTGATATGGATTGAGCGCAGCGATACCGCCAAGCTAAAGTCTAAATTTTTTAATCCAAAATTTACAAGGGACTATATGCCGTGAATAACAAAAATTTATTTTGACAATCCCTATAATATCGGACGTAAATTTTCCCCTTAACCGTACTGGAGGTTCCGAACTGTGAGCGCTGAGCCCAACAAAATTATCTATTCAATGATCAAGGTCAGCAAATTCTATGATAAAAAGCCGATCTTAAAAGACATTTCGCTGTCTTACTTTTACGGAGCAAAAATCGGTGTGCTTGGCCTGAACGGTGCCGGTAAAAGTTCCCTGCTGCGCATTCTTGCCGGAGAGGATAAAAACTTCAATGGCGAGACGATCCTCTCCCCGGGTTTTACCGTCGGTTACCTGGAGCAGGAGCCGCTGGTGGATGTCGACCAGACCGTGCGCCAGGTTGTTGAGCAAGGCGTGCAGGAAGCGGTCGACCTTCTCAAGGCATTTGAGGAGATCAATTTGAGGTTTGCCGAACCCATGAGCGATGAGGAGATGGACAAACTCATCCAGGAGCAGGCTCGGGTCCAGGAAAAGCTCGATGTGATGGATGCCTGGGATCTCGACGCACGTCTGGAAATGGCCATGGATGCCCTGCGCTGTCCTGCGGGAGCCACGCCGATTAAAGTCCTTTCAGGGGGCGAAAAGCGCCGGGTGGCCCTGTGTCGCCTGTTGCTGAAAAAACCGGACATTCTGCTGCTGGACGAGCCGACCAACCACCTCGATGCCGAAAGTGTCGCCTGGCTTGAGCAGCACCTGCAACAGTATCCGGGAACCGTCATCGCAGTTACCCATGATCGCTATTTTCTTGACAATGTGGCCGGTTGGATCCTTGAACTGGACCGCGGTGAAGGGATTCCCTGGAAAGGTAATTACTCGAGCTGGCTGGAGCAGAAAAAGGAGCGATTGCGGCGCCAGGAAAAATCCGAAAGTGCGCGACAAAAGACACTGGAACGCGAACTCGAATGGATCCGGATGTCACCCAAAGGCCGTCATGCCAAGAGCCAGGCCCGGATCACAGCCTATGAAAAGCTGCTTTCGCGGGATGCGCAGAACCAGGAAGCCGCACTCGAGCTGTTTATTCCGCCGGGTCCGCGATTGGGTGATGTGGTCATCGAGGCTGAGCACGTCAGTAAAGCTTTCGATGAACGACTGCTGTTTGAGGACATGAGCTTTTGTCTGCCACCCGGTGGCATTGTCGGTGTCATCGGCGCCAATGGCGCCGGTAAAACGACTCTCTTTAACATGATCACTGGTGGGGAAATGCCCGACTCCTTCACGATTCGGGTCGGAGACACGGTCAGGCTCGCTTATGCCGAACAGGATCGAGAACTGGATGCCGACAAGTCCATCTGGGAGGAGATCAGCGGCGGCAACGATCAGCTCGAGCTTGGCAACCGGATGATCAACTCGCGGGCCTATGTCGCCCGCTTCAACTTTTCGGGGGCCGATCAGCAAAAAAAGGTGGGATCCATCTCCGGTGGTCAGCGCAATCGGGTTCATCTGGCCAAGATTCTCAAAAACGGTGCCAATGTGATCTTGCTGGATGAACCGACCAACGATCTAGATATCAACACGCTGCGGGCCCTGGAAGAGGCTTTGGAAAACTTCGGCGGGTGTGCCGTCGTGATCAGCCACGACCGCTGGTTTCTAGATCGCATCGCTACGCACATTCTGGCCTTTGAAGGTGACAGCCGGGTGGTTATTTTTCAGGGTAACTGGTCGGAGTATGAGGCCGACCGCAGAAAACGCCTGGGCACTGAAGCCGATCGGCCGCACCGCATCAAATATCGTCAATTGACCCGTTAGACAGCAGCGGTTCATTTAAATGGTTGCTGAGTTGTCCCACCTCCAGGGTAATTTCAAAATAAATTCCAGCGTATTAGAGATACAAAGTTATTTAGGTGCGACACTTGGCCAGCCGGATCTGCCCGGTGGTTGAGCGGCTCGTAACAGGCCGGTCTAAAAAAGGTGCAAAAAAAAACGGTAACCAGGTTTTTCCGGTTTACCGTTTTTAGGAGGAGAACAGATGAAGAAATTATTAGGCT
>Ga0056115_1001459_pt1 | contig 11288 bp, 13 predicted proteins | sample WorMetOlspDAHAB1_FD_77007 | JGI IMG/M metagenome (GOLD analysis project Ga0056115, IMG submission 77007) | Marine gutless worms symbiont microbial communities from Max Planck institute for Marine Microbiology, Germany - Olavius sp. DAHAB.1 ... | reverse complement strand
GTAACTGTGTATTAGTGTAGTGTGTCATGTACTCTGTGTACAATGTGCTAATAAATAAATAAATAAATAAATAAATAAATAAATAAATAAATAAATGAGTATACTTCGCACAAAGAGTAACGACAGTGACAGAAGAGGACGGACCTGGAGAGGAGCGTGTGTGGCAGTTGGATGTTCTCAATGATTGTCTTGTTCTTGTTCCAACGAGACTCCACCGGATTCGCTGCGGCGAGGATCGAAGTCCGAGCATTCAGCGAGCAAATGATGCCCGCCTTCGCGATCGACAACGTCTGCTGCTCCTGCGGACGTCACAAAAAAAAGCGAGTCGTGAGTCAAGAAATGTAAACCATCTTTGTGTAACGTTTTTTTACATGATTTTTGCCATAAAATGAAGATAAAATGACCGCGATCGACAATGTCTGCTGCTTCTGCAGCCGTCACAACGTAAAAAAAGATTGTCGCAGCACCGTAAGTTGAGAAATGCACGTAATAATTCCTTTATCTTTTGCTCTTGATTTGTTTGGCATTTATCCCCATACACTGGAGATAAAGTGATCGCAATCAACAATCTGCTGATCCTGCAGCTGTCACCAAAAAACACATTGTCACGACACTGCAAGTCAAGAAATGTAAACTACCAATTCCTCAACGTTTTCTTTCTCGATTTTCCCCATAAAATGAAGACAAAACGATCGAGTGCAAGTTGAGACACGGACTACGACTGACCATGACTTCGTGCAGAACGGATCTCGTGCTTTCGTTCATCTTGTCAAACTCGTCGATGCAGCAGACTCCATTGTCACTCAGCACCAGGGCTCCCCTGTGCACCGAACTCACACGGTTAAACTGCAGTTAATCTCAACTAATATGACTTACTGAGTACTACTACAGAAGTACGTGTTTCGAGTGGCACAGTCACATAAGTTGCTACAGGGCCACTGTACAAAAAAATAAAAACAGCATAAAATGCCAAAAAGAGATAGTCATGACACTGCAAGTCAAGAAATGTAAACCATCATTCCTCAATGTTTTTTTCTCGATTTTTCCAATAACATGAAGACACAATGATTGCATGCAAGTTGAGACACGGACATTACTAGAAAAGTGTGTGTTTTGAGTGGCACTGTCGCATATAGAACACACACAAAACACAATTCGACAGTTAAACTAGAGTTCATCTCACAAGTTCCATTCCTGCTGAGATGCGGCTTAGGCTGAACGCCGGCATGCCCCCAGTTTTCTACCAGCAACCCACTTTCGGGGTTGGAGTTGGGGGTGGAAACCCATTACAGCAGCAGACTAGGGCTGTACATGGCTGTATGGCAGCGGGCCAAAGTCCGTGCTTGCAGGCTTGGGCTGTGGCCTACGTTGAACGACGGCAGGCACCCAGTTTTCTACCGACCCCCCTCACTTTCATGCGTGGAGTTGGAGGTGTACACCGTTATAGCAGCAGACTAGGGCTATGTATGGCTGTACGTCTGCGGGCCAAAGTACGTGCTTGCGGGCTTGGGCTGTGGCCTACGGTGAACGCCGGCACGCCCCATGGACACCATTATAGCAGCAGACTGAAGCTACGGGCCAGTGTTCGTGAAAATTGGTGTCTGGGTCCCACTCACAGCGGTCACCCGCTCCCGCTACGGGGATAAGGGTTATCAACCACCCCTAAATATTTTTTTTGAGATTTTATATGCTTAACTGATTGATCGAGTGGGGTGTAACAGCACTTTCAGGCTATATCCTGCTTCTGATACATATGTTACCGTTTTAAAAGTGATATTAATGCATGAAAGTTGATAATGCTACGTGTCGGGAATACATACAATAAACCATTACAATAAATAACTTCTCAATCTGGTCTTTGTAGGGGAAAGCCTTCGACACGAAAGTTATCACGATAGTTAGTCTTCCCTGCCAATCACTAACGAATAAAACCAAATGACAAGAAAAAATACACAAATGAATAAAACAAAACATGATAAACACAAGCTAACAAGCTCAATACGACTGAATAGACACAAACAACTAAACACAGTAAACACCAAAAAAAACACCAAGCTAATTTTGTCCCCACTCCTGATTTATGTCCCACCCTCTCCCCCGACAATTTCCGTGACACAGTTTTCCGTGACACATTTAGTGTCGCTGGTATGCCTCTGAACACCACTGACAGTCGTAATAATAATAGGCATAATGATAATAATAACAACCACGACAATATAGTTCTGTCATCTACAGCGTCAGCCATATGCAAGAGTTCACTGTGGTTCCTCTGGGCCAAAGTCGGTCAGCGCCAGGTGGCCACCAACTCGTAGCCGCAAAAAACCGTAATACGCAACGAGCAAAAAAAAATTCCGCCGACGTACGTCTGGAGAACGTGCTGGCGCGTCTCCGGGTCCTTGGTGATGTAAGCCGTCAGACCGACGGCACTCGATCCCTTTCCAGACGTGTACTGGCCGCGAGGAACCAAGCTGTAGACGTACTGCAGCAGCTGCGATTTGCTCGTGCCCGGGTCTCCACACAGCAGAATGTTGATGTCGGACCTAATGACACAAACCAAATGACAACGGAAAGTAGCAAAACAACAACGTGTCTCCTGTGAATTTCTCGGGATACATAGGACATCATCGTTTAGTTAGTTGAAAAAATAATGCAGAGCTAGTACAAGTAGTTGCACGCGACAACAAGAACATAAGGCTAGAAAACTAGCGCCTTACAGTGGCCCTAGACTAGAAATAATAATACAAACTGTAGAACATAAGACACAAAGAACACGCAATTGACAATCAAACATGCGTACATAACGGAGTGCTAACGTATAGGAATAAAAAAAAACCCGACAATAATAAACTATACACGTAACACGCCAATGAGGTGTTTGGACCGATCAACCAAACGGATTGTTCTCTTAAATGACCGCAGTGACCTGAAGTCGACAACATTGGCTGGAAGATCATTCCATACATTTACTACCCTCATGCTGAAGAAAGAGGTACTTGCTCTGCAGCCACTGAGGGGTTTGTACAGTTTATAGAAATGACATGTGACACTATTTAGTTGAATGCTGTTTAGTAGTAGGGTTACGGTTAGAGTTAAGGCTAGATCTAGTGTCTGGCTCGTTAGTGGATATGCACACGTGGTTATACTATACTTTGCGCTGTCATTGTCACTGTGTCTGATTAAAACACAGCTGCTAACTAATGATAAGAAAGATGACAACAAAGTGGTTTAATTTTAACATATTTTAAGTTTTAACATACAAACATTGTAGGCAGGGTCAATGGCAGAAAGACCAAAGGGCACCATACCGAGCGGACACCGCAAATCTAATAATAGTAACAATAATAAACTGATTTATATAGCGCCATAAGGTCATAACTTCAGATGCGTTGGCAGGAATGTGGAGAGGTCAGAGGTGTACACTACAGTCGAAAGATAAACGGAAAAGTTTTCAGCCTCTGAAATTTAAATGTCGCCTGAGAGCCGCTGTTGGTGATGAATGAAGGTAGTGAGTTCCAGACAGATGGAGCTGCGCATCGGAAGGCACGCTTCGCGAGCTCCGTCCTGGTGAATGGTACGATGAGCAGACGAACGTAATGTTCGTGTTGATTCGCGAGGGTCAGTGTGATGATTCAATCTACCGGGCAGAACCACTCAACAACTTACCTAAACTTGCCGCGACTGGAGTTGTCAAAGTCCTTGTTGCTTCCGCTGAACAGCTGCAGGAGAATTCCCTTCTTGATGTCCATGTTCTCGTAGATGCTCGGAGCTGGCCACACCACACAGAGCATAACGGAATAGAGACAGAAGACACTCAAAAGAGGACAAACTTGCACCAATTACAGACTCAATGTTACTGTTAGTTAGGTTAGTGAGTTAGTATTAGAATAGTCATTAACGTGACATCATAAATCCGGAATTACTTGTGAGTTAGTGCAGTAGAGATGCTACATAATTCACAATTGACATTGACATTGCGTAAGTCATTTACCGCAACTTTCCACGACGTGTACTCTAAATAAAATTATTCGCGAGTTATTAAACTCACTAAGCGCAGTAGAGATGCTTCATGGTTATTAACAATAATAAGTAATCGAAAATGGAACAGAAGCACTGCAGAACATAAAGCCACCAAACAGTTCACAGCCCGATTTTTATATTTTGACAGAAGCCCCCAAAAAGGGAATCTTCAAATTTGTCGGGTTTTTTTGTACCGCCAATAGGCGGGCGCCGTCAGAAGTTTTTACCACAAAACACATCTGCAAACGACAAATCTAAAGTTGCGGAATTCTCTGCATACTGATGGAGTTATGCGGTGCCATATAAGAACTGTAAATGGGAGGCTTAAATGCAGATCTGATTAAGCGTAGTGTAGTCAGACAAGCATGCTACCACTAGACCACTGCGACCTGCGGCAGTGGTATTAAAGAGTTTCCGTGCAAGCCACGTACCGAGCGCCGAGGCAAGTCTCTCGTAAATGGCTTCTTTCTTTGACAACTGCTTCAGATACATCATCCGCTCTTCGGACAAGTGCAAGTTTTGCCTGCACGACAGAACAAAAACAAACAATTACAATGTCACTAAACTAATATTATCATCGAAATGTTGTACAATTTCTCATACTAACTCTCTATACCAACATTTTCTCATGGTCCCACAGCTATATCTTAAACTCATAAAACTAGCACCCAGTGGTTAGGGCGTTGGTCTCTGACTGGCGGACTATACCTGATATGCACCTGATCTATGGTTGACGTGTGACCACTTCGTGGGTAAGGCGTCCGCTATGGGTCAACCAACCAGGCCAACTCAGCCTCCTACCCTCAGTGGGACGGGGAATTAGTATATCGGTCGACAGATGGGTAAAACTGTTAGCAGCAGTGTCGCCCTCTAGCGAATGTTATACGAAGGAAAGGCAGATGTGGTGTATTTGCAGGTAACTCTGTGTGATCCACATCTGAGCTCTTAGTGGTCGAGTTATACTGACAATAGGTGCTATACAAGTCCACTTCCTTTCCTTTCCTAAACGGACACAATAGTAAATTAATATCAATAATGTACTGTGTCCGTGCCTGTTCAGCATCCTCGGATTATAGTTTTATTAGAATTAACATTTGTTTATATAGTCATTTAACATTGTATATATTATTTTGTGATGCTTGCAGCTGAGAAGTCATTTATAAAACAAATATGAATGATGATGGTGATCCAATATTGACGTGGGAGTTGGTCTTGCAACAAGATGCCCATAAATTGACTCCAACTGTACATCCGATTACATCGTCTAACCATTCGCTCCAAAGTATTCACGGCTTATTTGGACCTTCCATTACTCAAACACAACTGCATTTATTCTTCAGTCGCTTCTTCATTTTGCACACATGTCCTTAGCATAGCTCAGTGGTTAGGACGTTGGTCTTCGGCTGGCGGAATTTCTCTGCCCTGCGCCCGGTCTATAGTTGACAGGTAACCAAATTGTGGGTTAAATGTCTGCTATGGGTCAGCCCACCAGGCCAACTCAGCCTTCCATCCCTCCGGGGCCGGCAAATGAGTAGCGATCCATGTAATTACATCGATCACTATTGTCTGCCTCATAGAGCCTAATTAATATCCGATCTTCCTGCATATATTAGCATAAAATCAGCACACCGACCCGTCACTATTGTCGGCCTCGTACAGCCTCTTGGCGTCCATCTTGCGATAGTGAACCACATCGATGTGCGTCTTGTAGACGGACAGGACGTTCCTCTGCCGCGGATTCGCGCGCAGCGGCATCGCACGGTAGATCCCGGTGACGGTCACGCGATCTCCCGGTTGGACGGCGTCGACAAGATCGCTGTGTGCAAACATCATCACGGTGTGCGGCGTCTGCCCGGCCGGCATGTCCTCTGTACACACCACCGATACATCACCGGAGGCAATAGATAAACACAGAAAACACGGACACGTGCATCACCGAACATAGATATATTTAGTATTATTGTGGCACATTTTTTTTCGGCCGGCATGTCCTCTGTACACTACCACCAACACACCACCACGGAGTGTGCGTCAACAGAGTTTAACGCCCCACCCGGAATACTCCACCCGGCCGTCCCATCCCATCAGCTGCAGGTTCAAAGAACAAGGATATGCTACGGCAACCGGACTTTTCTAGTCGACAATCACTATCGCTGTACGGAACACACCCATAGATACACCACCACAGAGTGTTATTCAGTAGAGTCTAACGACCCACCCGGCATATTAAAGGTCACTTCGTAGGCTAATACACCCTGTGTATCTTCTACGTCTCCTAATCAGTGGATGACCAGCGATATAAATAGCCGCCTTGTCTTGCACTATACAGAGTGAATAGAGTCTAACGCCCCACCCGGCATATTATAGCAGAGAATGGCACAGTAAAATATTTTGTACCCATCCCATCCCTTCCCTTCCACTCCTCCCCTCCCCTTTCCCATATCCTCACCCATCTCCTTTTTTCCCTTAGAAGAAGGCCCCTGAAAACCAGCTAGCGAGCACTGTAAGCGCCCCAGCGGGTTCTGGGGGCGGAAAAGTGGTAACCTGCCCGTCACTTTTTTCCACACAGGCAAGCGTGCTACCATTACACTAGTGCAACCTACACCATTGCTCATTCACCGTCCCTCGGATGGTGGAAGGCTGAATTGAACTAGGCACTGCAGTAAGCTTACAGCCCGTGCCCAAAAGTTGCGTATTGCAGTGATTTTCGCAATTTTCAAAAATTTGTCCGCAGCGGGACCCCGCGCGCCGCACGCATGCGTGCTCGCCGCACGCATGCGTGCTACGACTAAACCACTGTGACCTGCAATTCCCCGACAGTTCCCAAAAATTGGTAACAGGGCGGAAAAGTGGTAACCCCACCCAATACTAACAGGGCAACTCCATTTTTACGCACCACAATTCAATTCAGGAACCTCTTGCGTCACGGGCAAGCGTGCTACCACTAGACCATTGTGACCTGCAATTCTCCAACATTTACCGAAAAATGGTAACCCTGCCAGTCACTGACCGGGCGACTCCTGGACCTTCACCATCTGCTTGTCGGTAAACTGCGACCGATTGTGGACGAGTTGGAACGAGTGGTTGGTGCTGCAGTGGTTGCAGAGCGTCGGCTCGGCGATCCGCCCTCTCTCGATCTCCACCGTGCGCGTGCTGTGGCAAACGTGGCACTGAAAGAACGCCATCCGCAACTCCGGAATTATGCCGCTCGTGCGGATCACCATTCCGCTGACCGTGATCAGCTGGTCAATGTCCTCCGGGTTCAGGTTCCGCATGCTCGTCACCTTTTCAACGCCGAACGGACGCACCTGAAAAGGCAGGTGAGGCAATCGGTTACAGTGCTGGTTCCCAACCTGCAGGTAAATTACCGTGACATATCAGGGGTGCGGGAACCATTTTTTATTGGTGGGGCAGGCTCCTCCCCTTCCTTCCTCTCCCCTCATTTCGTTTTCAGACCTAAAAGCGACGAGGCAACTAAGTAACAGTTGACTGATTAATGATACGAGTTCAACAGCACTTTCAGAACAAATAACTTCGGCAAATAACTTCATCATCATAAACATCTAATAGCGTGGCCTAAATAATGTTAATTATTGCAAGGACCACAGGTGTCCAGACAGGGGTGACAAATGGTGATAGTAACACATGAGTCATATGATAGTGTCTTAGTTGGAACGAGAAAACAGAAAGGTCTTGAGTCGTTGTCTGAAAACCGGGAGTGACGGCGCCGATGCGACGTGGACAGGCAGGTTGTTCTAGACGGTGGTACCAGGAACTGGAATCACCCGCTTGCCGACTGTAGAGAGACGAACGGAAGGAACTGCCAGACGATGTGAGGTAGAAGACCGCAGCCATCATCTGGATGTCATGTCGGCAACACAAGTAAAACTAAAGTTTCCAACGATAAGAATAATAAAACAAGGTCAACGTGGGCACATGTGACTGATGAAGCGGTTCGGTTTTGCTTGAAAATTGCAACAATAGGTCGTAGCTGTTGCGAGAGACTGTTCCAAGTGGCTGAAACACACTAACACGAAACAGAAACAAAATTGAAACCCGAATCTGGTGTTTGAGGGCGGTGTTGAAAGACAACTGAAACACACTAACACAGAGCAGAAACATAGCTGAAACCTGAATCTGGTGTTCAAGGACGGTGTTGGCGTACTTCTCGAAGAACATCTCGTTGACGGCCATGTCGAACGTCGGGATAACCTCCTGCGGGTACGCGACCAGCTGGCGGCACAAGTCCGTGTCGAACTGCCGAAGGTGGCCGCAGTTGAAGTTGAGGAACGGCTCGCCCACGATACTTATCTGTCGACAGCAGCAAGCAATATCGTAAACACCTTTCCCGCACATAATGACCAACACTCGCTTAGGCTTAAGCACAGTACTTCATCATCATAAGCATCGTTTTATTTGCTCATAAGATACAAAGTTAGAGTTTCATAGCACAATACATGAGCAGGACAGACAAGGCTGCAGAGCTCTTACAGCTGCCCTTACAACTAAATATAAGTCAAATACATCAATATAGCAAGGTTCACATTGTTACAATAAAAGCGTAATAGCGACAAATGAACAATAGTTCTTCCTATAGAATAACAGAGATTGGAGCTAGAAACACCGTGGAGGTAACAGTACGCTTAAATTTATTTGGCCATGAGGGTTAGGTGCTTGGCCTTGGCTGTGGCCTCGAGGCTTGTACTTAGCCTCGAGCCGACACAACCTGCAACTACTTACGAATACATGAATTCAATTTGTACGATCAGAGTTCTGAATCATTAACCTCTTAAATTTCATTTTTACACGAAGTTCCCTCTTACGTGCATTTCCACCACTGAAATTCTGGGATCGCCATTTCAGTATGGAGAAAAAGTTTGCGGTACCTCCTCAAGCCGCTGCATATAGATGGGTTCTTCCACGTCCATTCCGTCAAACTTTTCGTCCGCCTCCACAGTCGGGTCGATGTACCGTTCCAGAAAACGCTTGAACCTCTCCTTGCAGCGGTTCACGTCCACATCCGTGCCCCAGATCACCAACTGCGGACCAGTGGCCCCGCCACCGACGGCTCCGCCCACCTCACTTCCAATCGCGTCCTGAAAAAGCACATATTTACATGCGTGTGTCATAACCCCGCCCAACTGGGCACCGCCTACATTTCACTAGCTCCGCCCACCCCACTGCCAATCGCATCCGGAAAAAAGCACATGAATGTGTCAAAGCCCCGCCCACCTGGGCACCGCCTACATTTCATTAGCTCCGCCCACCCAACTGCCAATCGCATCCTGCAAAAGCACACATTTACATACAATAATGCATTTCATTAGCTCCGCCCACCCAACTGCCACTTGCATCACGCACAAACACATTTACGCATGAAGGTGTCAAAATCCCGCCCACCTGCATACTGCCTACATTTCACCAATTACGCCCACCTCACTGCCATTCGCAGTCGCATGAAAAGCAGAAGCCAGAAGCCTCAAACTGTATTCGCAAGACTTCACAGAAAAAGTTAACATCAGCGACAATTATATGCTGCTGAAAGGACCTCATTTTCGGATGGCAAAAAACTGTCAAAACTCGGGACTTGTGGCAAAATTTTTGACAAAATTTGCACCTTCTTTCGAAAGCAAACAACGGCATTTTGGGCAGTAAAATGCTTCTAACCCACCGTACACTCCATGTTTTACCTGCAGCCACTGAGCCACATACTGATTGATTAGGGTTTAACGGCACTTTCAGCACAGTAAGGCTATACCGTGCCTTTCCCGAGCCTCAGAACCAAAGGACATAAAACGGAAAAAACCAAGCAAAATGCAGAACCAGTTACCGGTTCGGAACCGGCGCCAACAGCGACAGTCGGTCGTCTCTCGCCTCTGATGTCGGCCCGCGATCGGTGGGGTGTCCCCAACGCCCCCGGAGTCCGAGGGGTGTCGCCCACGCGAGAGCTTGGCGTTCCATACATCAGCGGGGAACTCGCATCCACATCGCTCCCACCATCTGCAGGCAAAGTGTCAAACTCTTGTGATAGACTGATTGACTGACTGGGGTTTAACGGCACTTTCGGCGCAGGATAAAGTTAGTAAACATTTGATGAAAAGGTTGCCAAGCACGTTGTCACTTGTAACACGTACAGTAATGATTTCCACAATATCGCAAAAAAGGAAAGTCCAAATGACAGTCACTGGATTTTTGTGTATTCAGACTCTGGTAACTTTTAACAGAAAACATAGACAAAAAGATGTAAAAACCATTTACTATGATGTGAACTATACAGACGAAAATCAGTCCGACAGACAGAAACAAAGGTGGAGAACAATATTTTCAGAAAAGGTAGGTTTTGAGCTCAGAGTGAAACAGTGAAAAAGTAATGGAAGGTGATAGCAGTGTGTAGCAAGTTAAACCGGTATGTTCAAATGATGGTCGCTGAGAGGGGGGTGAATAATTCAAATGAGGAATTCTGAGTGATATAGGAAGCTGGTTCCAAAGATGAGGTGAAGCATGTCGGAAGGAGCGATTCATGAGTGACTGAGTGATGATGACAGTTTGACCAGAGTGATGCAAGGTGAAGAGCGTGCTATAAATAGTATACGCCGCTCGACCAATCACGGCGAGCCTTGAATTTGTGAATGTGCGAGCGACGGATCTTCTATGACGTCATTAATTTATAGAAGGCCATTAGTGACCGTTTTTTAGGAAATACTGAAACAAAAAAATGTCGGCCGTCATTCAGACCCCCAAAAAGGCACATCCTTGCATCATAACGTGTGTTTTGAGCCGCCGTGCGTCATATAACGAACCGTGTCGCGGAGAGAAGAGAGACGAGCTCGGAGCTGCGCCAGGCGATGACGTCGCACTGTCGCGGCCAACACTTCGAGGTGTTGACGGCCCACCACGACGAGCTGTCACAGAAAAACCAAGATGGCACACTAATAATAATAATACAAAAATTTATATAGTGCCATAATTCCAGTAAGCTGCTTGCTTCATCTCCAAGATTGTTTAGAGTTTTGATACAGCACGGAGAGAAGGATGCTAGTGTTAACAGTGTAATAAGATCACTCGTTGCCAAAATCAGGGTGACCACTCTATTCCAAAAAGTATTTTCCATGACTTTTCCAAGACTTTTCCATGACCAAAAAATGAAACGCTTGACCCTAATGCTGCTCTGACTGTACTTTGTGCATATCTGGTTCAACTACAGGCGTCTTATTGAGTTAATGAACTATGGTGAACTGAATGGGTAGCAACTAGATATGGAGCAGCAAAGC
>Ga0056115_1001458_pt1 | contig 11290 bp, 11 predicted proteins | sample WorMetOlspDAHAB1_FD_77007 | JGI IMG/M metagenome (GOLD analysis project Ga0056115, IMG submission 77007) | Marine gutless worms symbiont microbial communities from Max Planck institute for Marine Microbiology, Germany - Olavius sp. DAHAB.1 ... | reverse complement strand
GCTGTAGGGCGGGCGGCGGATGTCGGACGGTCCTCTGTTCACCTATCGGGCGCTGGTCGCGGCGGGCAAGCTGAAGGCCGACCCGGTGCAGATGTTGGGCGCGGAAAAGCTGCAAAGCGTGCACAACGCGCTCAAAGGCTACGCCCTGGACAGCGGGCTGGGCGGATGGAAGGAACGGCTCGGCCTCGCCCGGCGGCGGTCGGAACCGCCGCAGGGTCTCTACCTATACGGCGGCGTCGGGCGCGGAAAGTCGATGCTGATGGACCTGTTCTTTGAAACCGCCCCGGTGGAGCGGCGGCGGCGGGTCCATTTCCACGAGTTCATGATCGAAATCCACGAAGCGGTGCACGCCTGGCGCCAGGCCCAGAAGCAGCGGAAGAAAAAGCAGACCGATCCGCTGCCCAAACTGGCGCAGGAGATCGCCGTGGACGCCTGGCTGTTGTGCTTCGACGAATTCCACGTCACCGATATCGCCGATGCGATGATCCTGGCGCGCCTGTTCGAAGCCTTGTTCGAGGCGGGCGTCGTCGTCGTCGCCACGTCCAACTGGCCGCCCGACGATCTTTACAAGGACGGGCTGCAACGCGATTCGTTCCTGCCTTTCATCGCCTTGATGAAACAGCGTCTGGACATCCTGCATCTGGATTCGGACACCGACTATCGCCTGATCCACATGAAGAGCATCAAGGCCTATCACGCCCCGCTGGGACCTGCCGCGACACGGGCGCTGGACGCCGCGTTCGACGAGCTTGCCGGCGGCGTGGAAGCGAAATCGGACACGCTGCTGGTGAAGGGCCGGACCATCCCCGTCGCCCACGCCGCGCGCGGCGTCGCCCGCTTCACCTTCGACGAGCTGTGCCGCCAGCCCAGGGGCGCGGAGGATTACATCGCGATCGCCCGGCACTTTCACACCGTCCTGATGGACGGCGTCGTCCGCGTTAGCGAGCAGAATCGTAACGAAGCAAAGCGGTTTATGACGCTGATCGACGCCCTTTATGAACACAAGGTCAAACTGGTCATGGCGGCCGAGGTCGCGCCGCACGACCTCTACCGTGGCGACAGCCACGCCTTCGAATTCGAGCGCACGGTCTCGCGCCTGATGGAGATGCAGTCGAAGCCCTATCTGGGCGAGCGTCACCGGGCGGAATCCGTGGGCAACGACCCCGCCTGAGCCTTGGGCGGCAAGGCGATTGCCCTGCGGTCCGGCGCAATGCCACAATGCCGGCCATGCACACGATCCTGTATTCCCACCCTGCCTGCCTGACCCACGATCCCGGACCGATGCACCCAGAATGCCCCGACCGGCTGCGTGCGGTGCTGCAGGCGCTGGAACAGGAAAGCTTCATGCTGCTGGACCGGCGAGAGGCACAGCGGGCCGAAATCGACGTCATCGCGCGCGTCCATCCCAGGGACTATGTGGAGGCCGTGCTGGCCGCCATCCCAACCCACGGCGACCGCGCCCTGGACGCCGACACCCATGTCTCGCCGGGCTCGGGCGAAGCCGCGCTGCGCGCCGCAGGCGCGGCGGTTGATGCCGTTGACGCCGTGATGGGGGGCGAGGCCCGCAACGCTTTTTGTGCCGTCAGACCGCCGGGACACCATGCCGAGCCCGACAGGGCGATGGGCTTTTGTCTGTTCAACAACGTGGCCGTGGCCGCCGAACATGCCCGCGCAGCACATGGTCTGAAGCGGGTCGCGGTGATGGATTTCGACGTCCACCATGGCAATGGCACCGAGGCCATGTTCAGGGCCGATCCCGACCTGTTTTACGCATCGACACACCAGATGCCTCTTTACCCGGGAACGGGATCGCCTGAAGAAACCGGTGTCAGCGGCAATATTGTTAATGCGCCCCTTCCGCCGATGGCCGGGTCGGGCGAGTTCCGCGCAGCGATGTCCCGGGTGGTCCTGCCAGCGCTGCGAGAGTTCGAGCCCGAGTTCCTGATCGTCTCCGCCGGATTCGATGCCCATATGGCCGATCCGCTGGCACAATTGCGCCTGACCGAGGCGGATTTCGCCTGGGCGACGGCCGAGCTGATGCGGGTGGCCGCAGAATTCTGCAACGGCCGCTTGATTTCCACCCTTGAGGGCGGGTACGACCTCACGGCGCTCGCGCGGTCGGCAGCGGCTCATGTCCGCACCCTGATGGAGGCCTGACCGCACCCCCGGCCGGGGCGGCGCCTCGAACCCGAAGGAGTGGACATTGGCCAAGACTGCGATCCCCGACGAGATCAAGGCGTTGAGCTTTGAGGACGCGTTGAGCGAGCTTGAGGACATCGTCCGCAGCCTTGAAAGCGGCGACACCAAACTGGACGGCGCGATCGCCGCCTACGAACGCGGCGCTCTGCTGAAGCAGCATTGCGAGGACAAGCTTGCCCAGGCGAAAGAGCGCGTGGAGAAGATCGCTGTCGGTCCCGGTGGCGCCGTGAAGACCGAACCCGCCGACATCGGCTGAACGGACTCCAGCTATGACGGAAATCGAATCGGCGCTGTCGGCGACCGCGCGAAAAGTCGAGAACGAGCTGGCCCGCATGCTGGCTTCGGAAGAAGCCCCTGAGTCGCGGGTGTTCGAGGCGATGCGCTACGCCGCGCTGGAAGGCGGCAAGCGCCTGCGGCCCTTCTTGCTGATACAGAGCGCCAATCTGTTCTCGGTCTCGGAGACATCCGCCCTGCGCGCGGCCTGCGCGCTTGAGATGGTGCATTGCTATTCGCTGGTTCACGACGACCTTCCGGCGATGGACGACGACGACCTTCGGCGCGGCCGGCCCACTGTGCATCGCGCCTTCGACGAGGCGACCGCCATTCTGGCCGGCGATGGACTTCTGACCCTGGCTTTCGAAGTGCTGGCCCACCGCGACACCCATGCCAACCCGGCGGTCCGAACCTCGCTGATCCGGACGCTTGCCCGCGCCGCCGGTGCGCACGGGATGGTCGGCGGCCAAATGATCGATCTTCTTGCCGACCCGGAAACGACCAGCATGGTCCAGGTCACCCGGCTGCAGCAGATGAAGACGGGCGCGCTGTTCACCTATGCCTGCGAGGCCGGCGCGGTCCTTGGCAACGCCCCGGACGCAGGTTTCGAGGCCTTGCGCGGCTACGCCCACGATCTGGGCCTGGCTTTCCAGATCGCCGACGACCTGTTGGACGCGGAGGGTGACGAGGCCCAGGCGGGGAAGGCGCTGCGCAAAGACCAGGACAACCGCAAGGCGACGTTCGTGGCGCTGATGGGCACGGAAAAGGCGCGTTCGCAGGCACGACTTCTTGCCGCACAGGCTATTGAACACCTTGCAATCTTCCAGGAAAAAGCCGACCTTTTGCGCGGCATAGCGCGGTTTGTGGTCGATCGGACGGGTTAATAATTCCGCCGGCCCAGGGCTTGCGGGCAGAAGAAAAGCACCAGGACTGATCAGTGACGATCGACACGCCATTGCTGGACACGGTAACGACCCCTGCGGACCTGCGGCGGCTGGACGAGGACGACCTGCAACAGTTTGCCCAGGAGCTGCGCGCCGAGACCATCGACGCGGTCTCGAAGACCGGCGGCCATCTGGGCGCGGGGCTGGGCGTCGTCGAACTGACGGTCGCGCTGCACTACGTCTTCGACACCCCGACGGACAGGATTGTCTGGGATGTCGGCCACCAGGCCTATCCCCACAAGATCATCACCGGTCGGCGTGACCGCATCCGGACGATCCGTCAGGGCGGCGGCCTCAGCGGTTTCACAAAGCGATCGGAAAGCGAATACGACCCGTTCGGGACGGCGCACAGTTCCACGTCGATTTCCGCGGCGTTGGGCATGGCTGTCGCGCGCGATCTTTCGGGCGGTTCCAACCATGTGGTGGCCGTGATTGGTGACGGGGCGATGTCCGCCGGCATGGCGTATGAGGCGATGAACAATGCCGGCGCCATGGACGAGCGGCTGATCGTGATCCTGAACGACAACGACATGTCGATCGCGCCGCCGGTTGGCGCGATGAGCGCCTATCTGTCGCGGCTGCTGTCGTCCAAATCCTACCTGTCCCTGCGCGGCGTGGCCAAAAAGATGGCCTCGCGTTTTCCGAAACACATGGAAACCGCGGCCCGCCGCGCAGAGGAATACGCCCGCGGCATGGTCACCGGCGGCACCTTGTTCGAGGAGTTCGGCTTTTACTATGTAGGGCCGATCGACGGCCATAACCTCGACCACCTGCTGCCGGTGCTGCGCAACATCCGCGATTCCGGCGACGACGGGCCGGTGCTGGTGCACGTGGTGACTCAGAAAGGCAAGGGCTACGGCCCGGCGGAGGAATCCGCGGACAAGTTCCACGGCGTCTCCAAGTTCGATGTCATTACCGGCGCGCAGACAAAATCGTCCGGCAAGGCGCCGACCTATACCAATGTTTTCGCCGACGCATTGGTTCGCGAAGCGGAAACCGACGAGAAGATCGTCGCGATCACCGCGGCCATGCCGTCCGGGACGGGTGTCAACGCCTTCGCAAAACGGTTCCCCGAACGGTTCTTCGATGTCGGCATCGCCGAACAGCATGCGGTCACGTTCGCCGCAGGGCTGGCCACCGAAGGCTACAAACCGTTCGCCGCGATCTATTCCACGTTCCTGCAGCGGGCCTACGACCAGATCGTGCACGACGTCGCCATCCAGTCCTTTCCGGTGCGTTTCGCGATCGACCGGGCCGGCCTGGTCGGCGCCGACGGGCAGACGCATGCGGGCTCGTTCGACATCGCCTATCTGTGTTGCCTGCCCGGCTTTGTGGTCATGGCAGCCGGCGACGAGGACGAACTGAGCCGGATGGTCGCGACCGCCGTCGCCCTGGACGATCGTCCCTCTGCCTTCCGCTACCCGCGCGGCGAGGCCACCGGGCTTCCGGCGCCCTACTCGGCCGAACCCCTGGAGATTGGCCGTGGCCGGGTCCTGCGCGAAGGCAGCACGGTGGCGTTGTTGTCGTTCGGGACGCACCTGGGCGAAACCTTGAAAGCGGCGCATATGCTGTCGGCGCAGGGCTATTCCACCACTGTCGCGGACGCACGCTTCGCCAAGCCGCTTGACGAGGCGCTGGTACGCCAACTCGCCCTGAACCACCAGGTCCTGGTCACCGTGGAAGAAGGCGCCCGCGGCGGCTTCGCAACCCAGGTCCTCGACTATCTTGCCCGTGCCGACCTGCGCGACGGTTTGATCGTTCGGCCGCTGTACCTGCCGGATCGGTTCCAGGATCACGACACGCCCACCCGCCAATACGAAGAGGCGGGTTTGAACGCAACGGGGATCGCCGCCGCGGCGCTTCAGGCGCTGGGCGAGCGGCCGGCTTCCGCGGCCATTGACACGCCGGTCCGGGCTTGACAGTGCGCATGACGCCAAACAGGCCGTTTCCGGGTAACGGCTTTCTTTAGGCGCCATGCCACTTCACCCAGGCGGGCTTTCTGCCCATAGTGCGTCGCCATGAACCGGGGGGATCGGCATGCCGTCGCAGGGTGAAGACAGGTTACCGCTGCGCTGGATCGACGAGTTCAAAGCCACGCTGGGGCTGGCGATTCCGCTTGTCATCACCCAGGTCGGTCAGATCGCGATCCAGACCACCGATGTCCTGATGCTGGGACGTCTTGGCGAGACCGCATTGGCGGCCTCATCCCTGGGCGCCACCATGGCGACCTTTCTGTGGCTGTTCGGCGTTGGCATCGTGACCGCGGTCGCGCCGTTGGCGGCCCAGGCCTACGGCGCGCGGAACGCACGGGAACTGCGCCGGGTCGTGCGCCAGGGAATGTGGGTCGGCATCGCCATCGGGGTCCCCTTTTCCCTGATCATGGTGGCGGGCGACCCGATCCTGCAGTTCTTCGGCCAGGACCCGGCCCTGTCGTTCGATGCCGGCATCTATCTGTCGGGCTTCCTGTGGGGGCTGACGCCGGCGCTGCTGCTGGTGGTGCTCCGGTGTTTCGTCTCCAGCGTCGGCCGACCGACGCCGGTGGTCTGGGTGATGATGGCCGGGGTGATCCTGAACATCTTTCTGGATTACGGTCTGATCTTCGGGAATTTCGGCCTGCCCCGACTGGAACTTTACGGCGCAGGGCTGGCAAGCACCTTCGTCAACACCGCGATGTTCCTCGGCCTGCTGGTAATCTCGGTCGGCGCCTATCCGTTCAAGCGCTATGCGATACTGGGGCGGTTCTGGCGGCCCGACTGGACGCGCTTCGCCCAGATTATGCGGTTGGGCGCGCCCATCGGCGCTACGCTGCTGCTGGAGGTCGGGCTGTTCACGGCATCGACCCTGCTGATGGGACTGATCGGGACGACCGAGTTGGCCGCCCACGCCATCGCCCTGCAGCTCGCCGCGGTCACCTTCATGGTGCCGCTTGGCATCGGCCACGCCGCGACCGTCCGGGTCGGACAGCATCTGGGCGCCGGCCGTCTGATGGACCTGCCCCGGGCCGGATGGGCTGCTCTGGCGCTGTCGGTTTGTTTCATGTCCATGACCGCAACGCTGTTCTGGCTGGCGCCGGAGTTCCTGATCGGCCTTTTCCTGGGCGCCGAGGCGCCCGGCAGGACCGCCGTCCTGGCCCTGGGAACCGGCTATCTGTTCGTTGCCGCCGTGTTCCAGCTTGTCGACGGCGCCCAGGTCGTGGGCGTGGCCTGCCTGCGCGGCATCAGCGACACCAAGATCCCGATGTTCTTCGCCGCCTTTGGCTACTGGGGCGTGGGTTTCGTCGCCAGTTATACCCTTGCCTTCCACACCGATCTCGCCGGGGTCGGCGTCTGGATCGGCCTGGCACTGGGCCTTGCCGTGGCGGCGGCTCTGATGGTCTCGCGCTTCTATCTTCTGACCCGACCGAGCCGGCTGTGAGCGGCCGGACGAAAAACCGCGCCGACACCGCCCTGGTCGACCGCGGCCTGGTCGAAAGCCGGACCAAGGCCCAGGCCCTGATCATGGCGGGCCAGGTCTATTCCGGAGAACGCCGGATCGAAAAGGCCGGCGACACGGTCGCAGACGACCAGCCGCTGGAGGTGCGCGGCGCAGACCATCCCTGGGTCAGCCGCGGCGGCATCAAGCTGGCTCATGCCCTGGAGCACTTCGCCATTGCCGTGGACGGTCTGGTCGGCCTGGACCTGGGCGCCTCGACCGGCGGCTTTACCGACGTCCTCCTGCAGGGTGGCGCCGCCAGGGTCTACGCGGTCGATGTGGGGCGCGGCCAGCTCCACTGGAATCTGCGCAACGACCAGCGTGTTGTGGTTCTGGAAAGCATGAATGCCCGGCACCTCAGCGCAGCCGACGTGCCCGAACCTGTCGACCTGATCACCTGCGACGTCAGCTTCATCGGCCTGGAAAAGGTGCTGCCGCCGGCCATGGCGCTTGCGGCTTCGGGCGCGCGGCTGATTGCCCTGATCAAACCCCAGTTCCAGGTCGGCAAGGGTCAGGTCGGCAAGGGCGGCGTCGTGCGCGATCCTGCCCTGCACGCGCAGGTCTGCCGGGAAATCGAAGCCCTGATCGCTGGAATGCCGGGCTGGCGCGTCCTGGGCATCGCCGAAAGCCCCATAACCGGCCCTCAAGGCAACAAGGAGTTCCTCATCGCAGCGGAACGGGAGAGCTGAGAACCGCCATGCGCATCGTCGATATCCGGGAACGGACCGCGTCGCTGAAATCCCAGATCCGCAACGCCTGGATCGATTTCTCCGAGATGACCTGCAGCGTCGTGGCGGTCATCACCGATCAGGTCCGGGACGGCAAGCAGGTGGTCGGCTACGGGTTCAGCTCGAATGGCCGCTACGCGGCCGGCGGGATGCTGCGCGATCGGTTCCTCCCGCGTCTGCGCCGCGCGGACCCGGACGGCCTTTTGGGCGACGATGGTTTCGTCGACCCTTTCAAGGCGTGGGACGTGATGATGCATAACGAAAAGCCCGGCGGCCACGGCGAACGGTCGGTCGCCGTCGGTGTTGTCGACATGGCGTTGTGGGATGCGCTGGCGAAGGCGCACGGCGTGCCGCTGTGGCGGCTGCTGGCCGACCGCTACAACGACGGCAAGGCAGACGAGACGGTCTGGGTTTATGCGGCCGGCGGCTATTACTACGACCGCGACGACGCGTCCCTGATATCGGAGATGCGCGGCTACCTGGATCTGGGCTACGACACGGTGAAGATGAAGATCGGCGGCGCCGACCTTGCCGAGGACCGGCGCCGCATCGAACTGGTCCTGGGACTGCTGGGACCGGGCCAGGAGCTTTGCGTGGACGCCAACGGCAGGCTGGACATGGGCACAGCGCTGGCCTACGCAGACATGCTGAAGGATTACCCGATCAGCTGGTTCGAGGAGGCCGGCGATCCGCTGGACTTCGACCTGCAGCGGGAACTCTGCCAGGCCTACGCCGCCCCGGTGGCGACCGGCGAGAACCTGTTCTCCATGGTCGACGCCCGCAACCTGATCCGTTACGGCGGCATGCGGCCCGACCGGGACGTGCTGCAGTTCGACTGTTCGCTGAGCTACGGTCTGGTGGAGTACACCCGCATCCTGGACATGCTGGCGGCCCACGGCTGGTCCGGCCGCCGGGTCGTACCGCACGGCGGCCACCAGATGTCGCTCAACATCGCCGCCGGCCTGGGGCTGGGCGGCAACGAATCCTACCCCGGCATCTTCCAGCCCTTCGGCGGTTTCGCTGACGGGATCGAGGTGGTCCACAGCCAAGTCGGCCTGCCCGACGCGCCGGGGATCGGGCTGGAACTGAAAAGCAAATTATACAGGTCGGTCCTGGCGCCGATGGCGGAATAAGGGAAAAGCGGAACCGCCTCACCCCAACCCCTCTCCCCCCTGGGGCGAGGGGCTTTTTGGTCCCTTCTCCCCATAGGGGAGAAGGTGGCCCGAAGGGCCGGATGAGGGGGTTACAGGCCTCTCAAACCGAAACCTTCGTCACCCCGCCGTGCGCCGCCGACCAGGACAGCGGTGCATTCAGAAACGCTTCCACCTCGCCCAGGGTGTCGGCGTCGAAATAGCGGTTCTTCTTGCTGACCTCCAGCACGTCCCACCACGTGGCCAGATAGTGCAGGCGCAGGCCGTGCTCGCTCAGCTTCTGGCGGGTTTCGGGGAAGATGTCGTAGTAGAACACCACCAGCGTATCGCTGACCTCCGCGCCGGCCGTCCGCAGCGCCTCGCAGAACTTGATCTTGCTGCCGCCGTCCGTGGTCAGGTCCTCGACCAGCAGCACCCTTTGGCCTTCCATCAGGTCGCCTTCGATCTGGGCGTCCCGCCCGAAGCCCTTGGGCTTCTTTCGGACATATTGCATCGGCAGGTCCAGCCGGTCGGCCAGCCAGGCGGCGAACGGAATGCCCGCGGTCTCGCCGCCGGCGACTGCGTCGAAGCGCTCGAACCCGGCCTCACGCAGGATCAGCGAGGCGGCGAAGTCCATCAGGGTGGACCGGATATGGGGATAGGAAATCAGTTTGCGGCAGTCGATATAGACCGGGCTGGCCAGTCCCGATGTGAAGGTGAAGGGCTCGTCCGCACGAAAGTGGACGGCTTCGATCTCCAGCAACATCTTGGCCGTCATCTCGGCCATCAGCTTTTGGTCCGGGAAGGCGCTCGTAAACATCAACGACGATCCTTGTGTGCCTTGGGTTGGGCGGACGGCCTAGCTCCTAGCACGTTCCTCGACGCGCCAATAGAGCGGGAATCCGGGGTCGAAGACGGCAATGGGGCCGTCGTCGGTCTCGACCCGGTCCGGCAGCGGATGCGGTTCGGCCTGCCGGACCAGGCGCAGGCGGTCCGGATTGGGGGCAAGCCCGTAGAAGGCGGGCCCGTGAAGAGACGCAAAGCCTTCCAGACGGTCCAGCGCGTCTTCGTCCTCGAACACCTGCGCCAGGCAGGGCAGCGCGTTGACGGCGGTGAAGATGCCGGCGCAGCCGCAGGCGGATTCCTTCGCCGCAACGGTGTGCGGCGCCGAATCGGTGCCCAGGAAAAACCGCGGATCGCCGTCCGTAGCGGCCCGACGCAGCGCCAGGCGATGGCGCTCGCGCTTGGCGACGGGCAGGCAGTAATAATGCGGCCGCAGACCGCCGGCGAACATGGCGTTCCGGTTGACGATCAGGTGATGCACGGTGACGGTCGCCGCAATGCCCGCCTCGGCGGCTTTGACATAATCCACACCGTCTTCCGTGGTCACATGCTCCAAAACCACCTTCAGGCCCGGCAGGTTTCGGCGCAGCGGGTCCAGCACCCGCTCGATGAAAACCGCCTCACGGTCGAAGACGTCGGTTTCCGGGTCCGTCACCTCGCCATGCACCAGCAACGGCATGCCGATTTCCTGCATCATTTCCAGCACCGGCATGATGCGCGCCACATCGGTCACGCCGCTTTCGGAATTTGTGGTCGCCCCGGCGGGATAGAGCTTGGCCGCGGTGAAGACGCCGTCAGCGTGGCCGCGCCGAACATCCGCCGGGTCCGTCGTGTCCGTCAGATAGCAGGTCATCAGGGGCTGGAACCCGTGCCCTGACGGTGTGCAGTCCTGCACGCGGCGGCGGTAGGCGGCCGCCTCTTCGGCCGTCCGCACCGGCGGCTGTAGGTTGGGCATCACGATGGCCCGGCCGAAGACCGCCGACGTGAACGGAGCGACGGACCGCATCACCGCACCATCGCGCAGATGCAGATGCCAGTCGTCGGGCCGGACGATGTCCAGTTCCGTTATCCCGCTCATCGATATGCCTTTCCGGACAAGCGGCGCGCCTGTCACTGCACGCGCATCGGCGGAAGCTGCAACAACCCCTGGCGCCGTTCCAGGAACGGCGACAGATCGCCGAACACGGGGCGCAGGCGGTCGGCGACGAGGCGGGCGATCGCATCCGCCGCCGGCAAGGCCGGGGAAGCCGCCGACGGATCGCCGTCCGTGAACCATTCGGTCAACAGCTCGAACCGCGACTTGGCCGGGGGGTATTGCCGCAGGTTCAAAGCCGCGCCCGGCTCCAGGCCCAGCGCAAGGCGGATCTCTCTTCCGGCGGTGTGCAGGCCGCCCAATGCATCCACCAGGCCCACCTCCATGGCGTCGCTGCCCGTCCAGACGCGTCCGCGCGCGGCGCGATCGATCTCCTCCGGCGTCAGGCCGCGGTCCGCGGCCGCCTTGCCGGTGAAATCCTCATAGACGAAATCGAACAGCTGGCGGAACTTCTCTTCCCCGCCGGGCGGAAAGTCGCGCGCCATGCTCCACGTCGTGGCGTGCGCCCCCGCATGGACGCCGTCCCAGGTCACCCCCAGTTATGCCCAAAACCGCTGAGTCACCAGCTTGCCACCATAAGCGCAGATCGAGCCGGTGATGGTGCCTGGC
>Ga0056115_1001457_pt1 | contig 11290 bp, 7 predicted proteins | sample WorMetOlspDAHAB1_FD_77007 | JGI IMG/M metagenome (GOLD analysis project Ga0056115, IMG submission 77007) | Marine gutless worms symbiont microbial communities from Max Planck institute for Marine Microbiology, Germany - Olavius sp. DAHAB.1 ... | reverse complement strand
TTGTTTTTGAAAGTGAGAAGAAAGCACAAAAAAGTTTGGAATTCAGCTGGAGCGAATCATACATCAGATAGAAGCAGTTTACTGGTGTATGGTAACCACGTTTGATTACCAACTGTCTCATACACAATTTGGTTGGAATGGACTTCTTTTATAGTGTGTTGATGGATTGTGGATCAAGGGCCTTGAATTGGCCTTGATTTATCAAAGAAGGCCTCGAATTGTGTTGGACAATAGGTGCAGAACCCAGCTGAATGCATTAGAGGGTTGATGCTGACCAAGTGCTACATGGAACATTTACTTTGGAATGACTTGAGTGAGTGAGTAGAGTTTAGCAGAGACATTATCATCATGGTTGTTATAAATTGTCAGTGTTTTGTGTTTTCTTTAATTGCGAATAACGCTACTGTGAACTTGTGTGCGTTTGTGACATTTGACGCAGGAGCGGGACGAATGGGTTGCCGCAATTGAACAGCAGATTCTGTCCAGCCTCCAGTTAAACCTCAGTGATAAGTCAAAGGTGAGTGATTGACATGGCTGATAACGGCTACGTTTGTGTTTAGCAGCCGGTCTTTTGTTTCATTGATAGCCCATCGGAACACAGAATTTGTTTCCATTATGGCTCACGAGTCTGCTGTTGGTGAATGGCTGTAATTCTGAGTGAACCATTTGTTATTATATCACCCGCCTCCGAAATGACTTAGATTGTGTCGGGTGGGGCGTTAAACTCTACTCACTCACTGTTATTATATCATCAATTATCGTAGATGACATGCTGTGTGGTGCAGGGCAAGAATGCAACAGTGTCCGACCGCAATGTCTTACAGACAATACGATCTGTTCGTGGCAACACGTGTTGTGCTGACTGCGATTCGCCGAGTAATTGATTCCTTTTTGTTTTACTCATTCATATTTTGTGTATGTGTGTGTGTGTGTGTGTGTGTGTCAAGATAAAGATTTTGTGATTTTTGTTAAGTTTTACACGTTTTGCTGCAGAAAATTTTATAATCTTTTGGAGATTGAAAATCTCTGATATTTGTTTTGAATAAAGTTGCTTTACACTGTCCGATTACAATAGTTGCTAACAGCATATGGAGATATTTTTTGGCGCACATTTTTAACAACCTATTAATGGGATGTATAACTTCTTTTACACTGGTCATGTTTTTCTATAAACTATGCACCAAACCACTATTGGGAAAAAATAAACTCATAAATCCGGTATACATTCATAACATTCAGTTTCTTTTCTAAGCTTGTGTTGTGTATGCATAAATGTGTAAAGACTATGTTTTTTTAATCATATTTTATCATTGATGTAGCATATCGTTATCATCATCATCATCAATTCATCATAAACATTTTTAAAGTGGCCTAAATAATGTTAATTATTGCAAGGACCACAGTTGTCCAGACAGTAGTGATGAATGGTGATAGTAACAAACGAGTCATATGATAGTGTCTTGGTAGGAACGTGAAAACAGAAAGGTCTTGAGTCGTTGTCTGAAAACCGCGACTGACGGCGCAGATGCGATGTGGAGAGGCAGGTCGTTCCAGACGGTGGCACCAGAAACTGGAAACGCCCACTTGCCGACTGTACAGAGACGAACGGGCGGAACGTCCAGACGATGTGAGGTAGAAGACTGGATGTCATGTCGGAAATGCGGGTGAAACATAACTGTAGTTAGGACGGAGAGGTGCCGTGCTACAGTTGTTAATAAACTTACTTACCTGCTTAAAAAGTACATTTGCGATGTCTGTGTGGTGTGTGTGTTGTTGACCAGACCCGGACTGGGCAAGTCTTAATCTTGGTGTTCTGGTGTGTATCGAATGTTCCGGTGTTCATCGGAATCTTGGCACGCACCTTTCGCGCGTTCGGTCGCTTGACCTTGATGAATGGCCGTAAGTTTTTTACAGTACAGTATATAGCAGGCACGGAGTCTTATCTTGCTGCAGCATATATGCGAGTGATGTGTTTGTCGATGGAATTTGTCTCAGATCAGTAGAACGTAAACAACAATGTCTTATATAACACGTAAAAACGTTAAGAGTTAGTGATGGGTCTTGAGATATTCCAAACGGCTGGACCTGATCAGCTGAAGTGTCTGCAAGTGAACCGTTTGCCTGAGGGCACAACGAGTTCATTTATTAGTAGCAGATTGGAGACAAATGTGTAGAATATATTATTTTATATTATTCTTCTGTTGCTTGTTTTGTGATTTACTGACTGATGCATGTCGTTCTTTATTCGATGATGTGCTACATGTAGATTTGTAGCAGGTAGTCTAACATCTGGTGGGTGTTGCTATCAAGGGATTTGGATCCGAGGCTAATAATTTTGGTGTCAAGGCTTCCATTGCAAAAATATGATCTGACTTAGAATTAGAAGTACTAAAAATTAGTAGCCTAACGTGATTTACCACATGCTAAAATTCAGCAAAGCGGGGAATGTTAATTTGTGCCGCTTATCAAATATGCAGCCGTTGCAAGCCAAGGACAAAGATTTTGGCTGCATTGGCCACAGCCAGGGACTACTGTCACTGCTTCCGTATATGTGGATGTTGGCGTGTTAATGGTGGACTGAGAAATATGTATGTAACTGCATTTAAGTCTACTCCCCTAATTGGACCACGAGGCTGTTACTGTTTGTGTTAATAATGTTAAAGTGCAACTGCATTATGTACACCACTCTGCATAACGTTGCGTTGGAGTTTCCTGGACGTTGTGTGTTGTAGGTCAGAGCTGGTGGTTGCGATGACGTCAGTAGGAAATCAGTTAGCAAACAGTGTATGGGAAGCAAACTTGAAAGGAAAAGTAAAACCATCGCCTTCCACCCACAGGTTGTTGACTTATGATGTTTGCTGACTACTTGATAAAGAAATCATGTTTTATCTGCAGTATTGTATTAGTTGACAGCGCGGCTCAGTGATTAGGACGTCGGTCTATGGCTGGCGGACTTTCCCTGATCTACGCTTGAGCTATGGTTTACAGGTTACCACTTTGTAGGTAAAGTGTCCGCTGTGGTTCAACCAACCAGGCCAACTCCGTCTGCCATACCTCCGGGGTTGGTGACGGTGGCGACCATTAAACGGCAGACCGGGGCTGCGTATGGCCGCTAGCCACCTCTAGGTGAGGGCCCGGTGACGTGGCGTAGCCTGCGGCCTATAGGCTGTACGCCTGCTCTGTCTGTGACATGAATAGCGAATTAGTGATGATTTCAGGACGATACGCTATACAAATTCAGTCGCTCACTTACTTACTTGTTGCTGAGTTAGTGGCATAGCATAGATAACCCGAGCGAACTCTCACGTGTGGCTTTGCCGTATATATAGCACTTTAAATATCATCCTGTGCATTATTATAACTATTATTATTAGTAAATGCACCCGTCATCAGTGAGTTATCATTGACGATTACAGAAAGCCCCATAACGTGTTGGCTCTTGACGGCCGGCCCATTTATTCTGTGCGTGCAGAGATGAAAAGGCAAAATGGATTCGAGCCAAGTACGAAGACAAAGAATTCCTGCCCCCACCGCCGTATGTGGATGTAGCAATGCCACAGGTAACTGCAGTTTATTGATATGCATTGACACTGGGGCATTGGTTGCACGACCAGCTCATAGTCTGCAGCGAAACTACTTCTGTTGGTTGCTCTACTTGACTTGACTTGACTTCAACCGTCCTCGATCCGAGGGTTGGTCACGCTACGCACTAACTGTTGCCATCCGGTTCTGTCTTCTGTACTCCGGAGCATTTCGTCCATGTTCATTGTCGTCCACGATGTGAGATTTCCAATCCACGATGTTATTCCATGTTGCTAACCGCAGATTCTTTCGCAGTTGAAGAGTTGATGTTCTTCCAGTAGCCAACTTTCCATCCCTGCCCTGGTTGCCCGACGAGGGACGCGGACCTTGTACTGCGCGACGTCCGAGCCGGTATGAATGGTCACAATATTCCATAATGCATAACGTTGTAACGGGAAAAGATAGGCGGTAGGTCCCGAGCTCTTTCCGCCTCGCAGTGCAAGAGCCAATACCCTAATACTAGGGGGTGCCTCTTCCTTCCAGTGTGGAGCCGTTGACCACTTCCTGGTTCTTCCGCCTCCTGCACCTACACACTGCTGCTGCCCAGTGTCTTCGCCTGTATCCCCAGGCTAGGAGTTTGCGTTATACCCCGCGAAACTGGGTCCTTGGCAGAACTTAGCCACTGCTCCCGCGGTGCCCACCCCGCGACGTGGACGCGCCTGCCAAGAATTACCTGAGTGCAGACAGTTACAGCAGTTGCCCCCCGTCTACCACAGGTCGGGTTAATCACTCTGTATGGGTCCAGAGTGAAAGGCTATACTACATAATGTATATTCCTTGATATGCATGAAACGTGCTCGATGCATACCGCATCGTGTTCTTGCTACTGGTGGTGTACTGTAGTATGGCTTACCTGGACGTTCTTGTGTCTGCAATGAGAAAGCAGGAACGACAGGAGATTTGAGGAAAGGAACATTTGATATATGAGTATTCAGGTTTTTCCTGCAGAAACAGTTAGTGACGGCGCCGATGGGAAGCAGCGAACGGAAAGCTCGATCGCTGATGATTGAAACTCGACTGCGTCGGACGACAAGCAGTAATGACGAACAGAGCGGAGATGATGATGGACCTCATCGTGGGACGACTGATGAAATTTGTGTGCGAGGGACGACGCAGCCATCCAGAGGAGGCACCTCTCCATCAGTTGCTCCATTCAGCTGCCAGGAATGGGGCACAGGGCCCTGGCACAGTGTCTCAGTGCCACGTCTGTACGGTTGGGCCCACGGCTTACCAAGGCTTTTAAGTACTGGACGTATGTGTTTTGTAGCAACTGATGGACGCAGTTGCCCGCCAGGACATCCGAAATACAGTGCTGGTGTTGGCGTACTGCAAGCAAGACCACATCAACACTCCGTACAGCAAGACCGACACTCGTACTGCTCTGCATATCGCTGCTGCACTCGGAAACCTTGTCCTCGTTCAACTTCTCCTCTGGGTTTGTATTACTGTCTGTCCCGTCGATATTCTGACACCCATCCTGGACGTACTGCAGTATTGGTTGCTGCAGTATTTTGCAAATATTTTTAGGAAGCACGTATTAAGCACTTGTGCCACAAAAAGCTAAAAGTATGCGGTTTAGCTTTTTTTCATTTTATTCATGTCACCAATGTTTACTTGTGAAATTGACAATTGAATGTGAAAATCAGATGCCGAGTGTTCATGTTTTGGACACAAATTCGTCAATATTCGAAGTGTACTTGCTTTTACTGTCCGATTTTTGACTTTGAAATAGTGCAGCGTTTGCCTACTTTAAAATTAAAACGCAAACTTCATCACAAGTCTTATATTGCAGGTATTTTTTTGGCTTTTTTTGTCTTCAGAGTGTAATTGTTGCGTTTGTGCAGTATGGTGCGAACTCAAAGGCAATCGACCATGAGGGTCACAGTGCCGTCTACTACGCACGTGGCGCTGGAGCCACCGAATGTGTGGAATTGCTGCGGTCACAGGGCTGTCCCGAAAACCCAACGCTGCCCCGCCGACGTGTCAGCAACCCACCGGCAAACAGTAATGCTGGAGGGAATCGCAGTGGTAACAGTGGCCAAGAGAGCGACGAAATATTCGAGAGGCTACCGGCTAGTGTCATATAACGCTGCGTGCCGTATACTCTGCTTCCTAAAAATCCACCTTTTGTTGTGGGAATCGAAAATCGGGCAAGATTTTTTTTGGTTTCATTTTGCCACACAGCGTCGTCAGAAAATTTGACGCCAAATTGCCGGTTGTGAAGCAAGAAAAAGTTGTTTCCGACAACATTCAACAGCTGTTTCGAGTAACAGCTAATTCAGATATTTTTATGACAGTATTTCTGAAGTTATTGTTGCAAACAATAACGATCAGTTACTACCAATGTCGCAGTCTTCCACCTGTTATAGCAAGAATAAAGAACAATAAAACGTGTTTCATAGCGTACAAATACAAGAAGGTGGACTTTTTTGGGACACAGTGCAATATTGTGGTAACCGGGTGAACAGGCATAGGAGGAATTTCAACTGGACTGAAAAATGGATCGCCGTGTTTGTTATGTTCTTGAAAATTTGTGAAACGACAAATTAGGTCAACTGGTTAAATGCAGTCATTTGAATATGCTTCCTCTGCCATGTGTGTCGAATGAAATCAAATTTGTCATGTCGAATATTGTGCAGTGGTATTGTGGTAGACTAGAGGCCGGAGCAGCGGACGCATGATAACGAGGTTGCGGGTTCAAGTCTCACTCGCAATGCCGAGTATGGCCTTGGGCAAGCCGTTTATGCGCAAGTGCCTGTCACTAAACGGTATCACTTGGCCGAAGGGTAACCCAAACACAAGTGACCATGTCACACCAGCTCTGAAATAGCTTGACTGGCTACGAATACCCGTGAACTACCGAGTGCAATACAAGCTCTGTCTGCTGGCATACTCTGCGCGTCATACCTGCGCAACGTTCACCCAGCTACCATTACATCTCACTGTTTATGTTCCTCCACCAACAGCACTCAAACTGGCTTTTAATCCCTAACGTTTTTTTCTGATTGACTCTTGTAATACGCCACTGTACTGAATTTTTTTACTGTACTTAGCATAAAGTGAATACTGCATTTATTAATAATAATAATAATAAATGCAGCACTAACTGAGCATAATAATAATAATAATAATATGCTCAGTTAGTGTAGGTCTGTCATCGCACTGTGGAATATCTTCCTGTGGGCTGCAAGTCCTATGACGGAGATGAGAACCATCCTGTGGTCGTGTAAGACGCACATTGCATCTCACACTATTGGAGACGTTTTCGAAATACTGTCGAACGTGTGGCTATTGTACGGGTGCATGCTGCTTGACCACAATGTGCTTTCGCAGTGTTGTACGCGGCGGCTGTTAGTAACAATGCATTGTGCCATCTCGACTGATGTGTTGTACTTGTCTGCCATGCGCAGCACTGTATTTTTCACTTCTGTAGATATACTGCCACGTACGAGCAAGCTCATGTTGATTGACATCGTAAGCGTATGATGTTGAGAACTGTCGCATTTTTTAATTATTTTTCATAATTTTAAGCTGCATATCCACTATATGAATAGCGCTGATCAACTCACTTTTATCACTTTCAATTTGGTTAATGTGTAGAATGGATTTTTTTGGGGTGGGATGTAGATTTTGTCTCGGACTCATTCAGTTATTGTTTTCCAAAAAGAAGTTATTCGTAAACGTTATCACAGTATTATCGGTTAATGATACTTGTTAGTGATACTTGTATTTTTTGTGTATCAGTTTGCCGTTCAGAATTCACACTGTGTTGAGTAGTAACAACTGTCGTCATTTGGTTGTTGCAAATAATTTGGTACATTATAACACGGAAATATTCTGGAAGCTGTTTGGTGGTGATAAAGTTTAACACATGCGGTCACCATGTGTTAGCCCTGAAGCACTTAAAACGTGTTATGGCCGTTGCCATCAAATCGCACCGAGTATCCCACATGATTATGTAATATAATGCTTGGCCAACCACACCCTTCGTGCAGTACAGATGCAAATCGGGTTTTGATACCATGCAGACTGATTCCTAAATTGTTGTGGCGAGTTGGTCAGCACTATCATGGACAGAGATTTCTATACAGTATACATATAGTATTATATGAAGCTGCTTTGTAGTTGCAGCACGAGGTTGAAGATGTGTCGTGTAACAGTGGTCGCACGAAAACCTGGCCATCATATTTGACTGTCCAAAAAGTTAATTGTATTAATTGATGTTATTGTTTTAATTTTTATTAATTTTTGTTAGCGGTAGGTACACGATTTGGGCATGTTATGGTGGGTAGTTAAAAAGTGTTTTCCTGAGTCTGGTTTTCTTTGGTTGAGGGAAGTGTGCTGATAAAATACCAGTATGTGAGGGTGCATCTCTTCCGGCAAAGCTGCCACTTGCAGCAGTGCTAGTTATAGATTTTTGAGGTTTTTTGGTTTTAAAGCTAAAAAAATATGTCCGGTTTAATGTACAAAATCAGCTGTCGTGAGATCCATAGCGGAGTATTGTGTACTGATAACTAGTCTCAGTTTTGTCTGTGTGCATGTGGATGTCTGTTGTGTGTTTGTTCTTGTGTCGTTACTTTCTGTTTTTGCTCTCGGATGAATGGTTGTTTGTGAAATGCTGCATTTTTTTCAGTCTGGTTATTACGCGTTTGTTCGTGCTACATCTGTTGCTGACTTGTAAAGTTCTGTTGCCGCGTGTAAGTATGTTACGATATGCAACTTTGTATTTAATCGCCATCGTGTACATATATACGTGTTGTACCGTTTCCACACCACTCTGATATTTCGTATTGTTTTATAGATGCGAACACTGTCAAACCTGTAGCAGTTTTTATTATGCGACGTGTTGCTGCACTGCAAACATTTGGTCGTGTCTGCTGACGGGAAAAAGACTGTGTCGGAAAATATTTATGGACATTTAGTCACAGGTATCACGATACTAGTCTATGTTGTTGTTAGTTGTGTAGTAGTGTGATCTCTGTGGTTCTTTAGCTACAGCCACAATTGGTGTTTGCTAAAAATTAAACGAAATATTGGTATAATCTTTACTTCCGTCTCAAACAGTTGAGCAGAAGTATGCAAATAGGAGACTGTGCTCAATAATCTGAATTCCCAAATTATTTATCAAACTTTCTCACTGTTGTCAAATGTTCAAGGCACGATAACTAAACAACCAATCTGTGGGTGAAATGGCAAATATTAATATGTGCAGGAGTCACAAATGAGTCTCAAACTACAAAACCAGTCAGCCACAAGCAATTGACAGCAAGTGCCCTTAACAGTTGAGTGCACTCGACTCTTTTTCCTTCTCCCCTGTATGGTATGGGAAGCACTATAAGCTTCCCCAATAGGTTCAAGCAGAGTCCTCTGCTATATACAATTCGGTGAATTTTTAACTATATTACTTTATTAACTAGTATTTGCCAGTATGGGAAATTTAGCAATTGGCATCTCGGGAAAGCATAGCATACACTGGGACATGGGATCCAGACTTCGCATAAGGGACTATCCCAGGAAATCTGGTACTGTCAGCAACCCACAGTTTCAAATTATACACAGTTTTCACGCTTTCTCTTCCGCAGCAACGCCAGTTTTTGTTTCCATCTTTCCATTTTTTCCGCGGCACTCACGAACAACTAACAACAAAACAGCAACTAATGCAATAAACAACGGTTATAAAATATAGAATAATTTAACGTACACGATATATGAACGTTTGACAATCGCAACATTTAACAGTCGTCTAAGACTTGCCTATTCCTGATTTACTCGTCATTATTGATGCTAATCATTCATTTTACTTGCTACAGTTTTACTACTAACATCACGGTTGAAGTATATTTGAGCATCGATGGGCACCGTCATATAGATATGCTTGCGCCACATTACAGCAGCTTATAAGTAGTCATACAACAATATCATCAGTATTGCTTAAGTTAATCACAATGGCTAATGCATCGAACATACAGAGGCTGCCGATTCAATCCAAATGCAGTCGCTCAAACTATTTGTAATATATTTAGACTTCGGTATGGGGTAGTGCTGCATTTGAAGTGGCAGTGTGTCCAGCCCTGTTCTTACTAGTTGTTTAGGACATAACAGAAATCTGAAGCCTTCACCCCATCCTTGGCATATCTTGCCGTGTGGTACTTCCAGTAGTATTTGCCATGCTTCAGAGACAGTAACCGAGCTAGCTTGAGGAGAATATCAACGCGATTGTCTTCACTGCAATAGACGACTACCACTCCCTTCTGTTGGTCTGTTGTGTTTGAGTTTGGTCGGCGTGTCGATACTTTGAATGAAAATTTGTCACCGACGTGTGCAGACTTCTCTCGTAACAAACGGTAGCAAATGTCCAAATCTGTCAAGCCGTCGGCATTTTCTTTCCTCCGGTCGAAGAAGAGGGTCCATTTTCCAGTCGAGATGTTGCAAATTCCTCCATCGCTCAGCCAATATCGGTTGATTACTCTGCTCGGAGTGCCAGCCGAAATGTGCAGCTTGTCGGCCCGTTCATTTTCTCGGTATTTTTCGCGCAGTGCCAAGGCCGCGTTGACAATCTCCGGCTTCAGAAAGTAGATTCCCGTCGAAAGGCGCACCACAAAGTCCAATTCAGGATCAACCGCATTTCCCTGCCGCCTGAGTAAGTCTTGGTCTAACATAGATCTGTATGCCTCGCCGCTAATTGCTTCTACTCTGCAACAGACTATTTCTGGCGTTTCGGTGTAGCTGCATAACTCTGGGTCCAACCCATGCTGGTCAAGTACCTTGGCTCGCGAATCAAGATACCATGCATCTTTTAGCAGTGGATCCTTGCTATAATCCAAGTAGTCAACAAGGTGTTCTTTTATATAAGCCATAAAATCTGCTTGGTTCCTGGTAGCGTCACCAGCCAGAGCACTTAGCACCCATCTTGCATAACTTGGGTCACTGTCCAACACTTCCTGCATGGCTCGGCCTTTATACTTGCCAAACTGAACAATCTTGCGTTGTTCTCTTGGTGCCCCGGAATCCTCCATCTCCTGAACAAGCAGTATTTTTGAAGCTTAGAAAATTCTCCGTTTTGTTCGTTACCAACAGAGGCACTAATCCTCCGGTAACCAGATAATTCACCGACAAACCAACTCGCGGTCAGTCAAGTCGCGGACTGAACAACTCGCGGACTGGAGTCAACTTGCCAAAATGTTTTTTTTTGCTGCAAAATTTGGAGAGAGAAAATATTCGCTCCAAATGTGATATTTACAAATTCGCTGTTGGCGAGTTGACCAGTCCGAGAACTGTCCAGTCCGCGAGTTATCCATCCAGTACACGACTTGACTGACCGTGAGTTGGTTTGTCGGTGAACTGTCCAGTACGCAATCCTTTTACCAGACTGCTCACGTTACTGAGATCCATTCAGATAGCAGATAAATTCCAAATCCTCAAATTCCAATTCCAATGCTCCCGGGAAGCAAGTAAAGGGTTAACCAGCTACCAGTTGAATGACCGCACTCACTAGCTTGTGGAAGACGGTCGTGGGAGGCAACAGTTACATCTCAGTTACAATTCTCGAGACACGAATGCAAAAAAAGTTGGACTGCAGTCACAGTTACCAAATCAGACGTTTGAGATTTCTAAGCACACGTTACCATGTCAAGCAGTAAAGTTTTCACAGCAATAAAGAAATGCGTGCAAAGATCAAGGAAAACTGAGAAGCAGAGAATTAGGAAAT
>Ga0056115_1001455_pt1 | contig 11298 bp, 9 predicted proteins | sample WorMetOlspDAHAB1_FD_77007 | JGI IMG/M metagenome (GOLD analysis project Ga0056115, IMG submission 77007) | Marine gutless worms symbiont microbial communities from Max Planck institute for Marine Microbiology, Germany - Olavius sp. DAHAB.1 ... | reverse complement strand
GGTCAATTCAATTCGTGAACTGCTTTTTTTCAAGGTCACGAACCACCGGTCGATTTTCATTGGATTTGTTCAGGCGTAGAAACCGCCCTCCATGCCCTCCAGTTGAAGGGCAGCAAGGCAAGAAAATTTTAGGTGTAACTAAATAACTGATATTTATTGAAAATTATTTATGCTATTGTACGATTAGTCCACGTTGGTTACACCGGCAAAATAGTGAATCAACTATGTCACTCCCGTCATACTGCTAGTGTTACTGGCTATAATCGCTACATCAACTGTCTGCCAGTTTCGCAATTTGCGTAAATACTGAATAATAACTACAGTCCACGTTTTAATACTATACTGTAGGCTGTAGCTGCAGGTCGGTACATAATACGAAATCTGTATCTGAGTATATAATGAATGCAGCATTCTGATTAGTACATGGTGATGTGAGGGGCCCCCGGAAAGGTGTTTGGAGGGGCCCATAAATATGTTTCGTTGCTACGGCCCTGGATTTGTTGAATACTTGTATAAATACTTACAAATACTTGTTGGGGCTGTATTGATCGCGCAGGCTACAACATTTGCATCTGGGGAAAAACAATACAGAACAATACAATTTCCATAATTTCCATATACGTACACAAGACTATGATAGCTCGATTTGTCGTCGGAAAGCGAGGATATTATACGTTGCCGCCACGCAATATTACGGCTTGGCGATTTGGGAATGTTGCAGGCTTATGCTTGGCACGCAGCTGTCTGTCTGATGTGTAGGTTGTTATCGTCCATCATACGTCGGCATGGCTTGTTTTTTTCACCGACCGAAACAGTTTGATACGACACAGAATCGGTTGGGATTTAACGGCACTTTCAGCACTGTTGGACTAGCGTATATCGTGCCTTTTAAAAGTATAATGGTTTTGTTAAAAAGGTTTTTCATAGGCCGTTTGTGTGAAATTTTAAAAAATAGGCTAACAAAATAATGATTGGAATAAGCGGAGTTAGAAACGAAGACAACGGAGCAGGCAAAAATACGAAACTCGATACAACACAATAAACCCAAACGATTACTTAAAGTTACCTGGACCTAAAATGGTGTTCTGCACCATGTCTCATCGTCTTTAGCAAAACGCATTAAAATTTTCCTGAACCAGAAGTTAAATACTGTCTACAGTTGGAAGCGGCTTGATATTGTGTCTGCTTAAACTCGATTTCCACAAGCTCACGAAGAGTGCATGGCAGCCTTCTATAGGATTAGCCAATCTGTGTGGTTATTCAGACAGACCGAGCGAGTATTAGCCAATATGGACGTGAGGCAATTTCGCCAATCCAGACCAATGCATAGGCCCAAATTCCACTTGGCTCGTCTCAACTCGACTCGTCACGACTCGACACGTTCGACTTTGTCAAGCGAGTCGAGTCGTGCTGTTCCAACATGGCGGACGACGAACAAGCTATAGTGCTCGCCTGTACAAGTTTAGTCGTTTTTATGCTCTTGCATACACAAATCCTATCCTATTTGTTCCGTCAAATAAAATAAATTAAATAAATGTATACTCCAATTAATCAGTGAATAACTTAGATTAAACATGAATTACGGTGATCATAACTAAGTTGCAAGTCGCGCCCGTCGAGCTCGACATGTCGAGCCAGTCGAGCCAGTCGCGTTCGTCGTGTCGAGCGAGTCGAGCTGTGCTGTTCGACTAGCTCGACACAGCCAAAATGCATGGGCTCGACACGTCGAACGTGTCGAGTCGTGTCGAGTCGATCCAAGTGGAATTTGGGCTATAATAACCAATCTTCCGCGTCTGTGAGCTTGCATACACCCGGCTGCAAAAAGCAATTTGACTGTTGGTGATAACTCAGTCAAAGCTCAACGGATGTAAAATGAACAAAATTTTCAACAAAACTCATACTTTAATTATGCTGCTACACTATCTTGTGAAAAATGCAAACATGCAGACATGTCAGAAACTGCGCATAGACAACTTTGGTTGCACCAGTGTCGGATCTTAACCGATTTCCAAGTCACTGCGACAAAGAGAATTAATCGGCAGTAAATTACATCACAACCCAAAGGTGTCACTGAGTGTGTTATACGTTTTTCAGTGCACCCTGATTTCTGCACAATTTCATGCAGACTGCAACACGGAATATTATTATTATTATTATTTTTATTATTATTAGCGAGGTACTCTTTATAGTGACACTGTCATGCTAACATTACAGGGGCACTTTACAGAGTTAGTGTTGAAACGAAACGAAGTGCAGCCGGTAAAGTCAGTGTTAATGAAGTTTTGCAGTTCACAAGTGACAAGGTGTGGTGGAAAATCTTGCATCTCTTTGAAGAAACTTTAGCAAATCGGTTAATATATTTGAGATGACTTAAGTTATCACCAAAAGTCACAGTGGTTGGTTTTTGGATCACGGTGTAGGCTTGTACAGGGTGGTCTAAAAGTAAGCCACTACCAAATGATAAAAATCGTATTAAATCATATCAAAGCCTTAGATTTATTCGTAGAATTAAAGTATGAATCAAGCACTATAATATTATTCGTTGGTATTAGATATGCTATGCATGACCTACTTTCTGACCTAAATAATTATGCCAGACCCGCAAACTAGCGATATGCGTCAGATACGGTAAATGACGTCAGCGCTTCCTCTGGCATCAGCTCGTCTTAGCAAGCTGTGAATTATACGTCTAAATGATCTTTTAGGTGGAGATTTATGTAAAAATATCTTGTAAATATGTTCATATTTACTCTTATTTTCTGGTTTTCAACCATGACTTTATCAGATGCGTTGGTTTTACCCGTATCGCAGCGTCCAACACAAGTGATGACGTCACTAATTGGGTCACACATAGAATATTTTATACATACTTATAATATTATCGTGCTCATTTTGTAGTCGAAATTGATGAAAAATCTAGCCTCAATGGCGCGTTTTAATACGATTTAATGATGATTCGTGATAGTGGCTTACTTTTTTTGGCCTCCCTGTCTGATAGTCCTAGGTGTACTGGAGGTCGTCGACATGATTCAAACACGCATCTGACTCGCTTGCAGGCAACTCAGACTCGCAGAGATATGACCCATACATGGGATGTCAGTGACGTCATTCTTCCTACCACAGTTACAGCCGCCATGTTGGAGATATACTGTATTGCAGCGGTGTAGCGTCGTAAACTTACATACAAGCTTGCAAACTGTTGTGCGTGGAATTGATACACGATCCGCGAATAGCGTTTGCAAAAGATTTGGCAGAGTTCGGCATTTAAACTCATTCGTTGTTAACATTAAGTGTACCTCCAGCATGGCGGTGTGTTATGAGAATGACGTCATTGAAGCCACTGCACCTGATGTAGTGGCCAAAAAACGAACATTTTTACCGCGCGACGCATTTTGTGCAAGCGCGTCATCATTTAGGGCATACGTCGCGTTTAGTTTTTGCTGTGCTCGATGAACACATAAATTGCACGGGCAACAAAGTTAAATTTTAATCACTAAAGTTAAATTTTAATCACTAGAGAGTTGGCCTATACGTTGAAGCGGCTGTTGACTAGGCCAATAAGACGGCGTCCCCGCTCCATCTCCCTCTGTGAATCCGTCACCGGGACGAACAAATGCAGCCATTAAATTCGCGGACAAATATAGTCCCGGACATATTAGCAAAAATGTGGCGAAAAATTGGGATGAGATAATTGCTATAAAATGATTTTTTAATTCAAGTCTGCGAGTTGTCCAGCCCGCGAACTGACTGCGAATCGTACAGTGACCCTGGTCCCATCCCGTGCCATGGAAATTATGTCCTTTACGTTTCTCATCATCATACAGGGCTAAAGATATCGTCAAACTGTAAAGAACAATAATACAATTAATAAGTAATTGATGTCTCGTGCGGCTATTACTAGTCAGATCTTGAATGATTTTAGAAATAATGTTTCATCATTTCCTTTCTTTGTGTCTGTGTTATCATTTCATTTTTTAAATTTTGTGTTTGTATATATTACTGTTTACGGGTTTCACCTATGTTTCTGCTAATGATTTGACGAATAACTTCACATAAATCAGTAGATTCGCAATATATTAATAACTAAGAATATTTCTCGTGAAATGCAAAACTTCATTATTCTTCAACGATAATAGTAATAATCATTATCATAACGGAATAAAAAAAGTTAGTTCGTTAGTTGGGATTTAACGACACTTTCAGCACAAATAGGCTATATCGTGCATATATGGTTTAGTTTGAAATTTAAATGATTATATTAATGCGAAAGTTGAATCGGCCTATATTACTTTATGGGATGTGCGCAATTCAAGAAGCAGTGAGTAGAGAATACAAAAAAGGAGAACGCAAAAACATATATATGTACACAACACAAAAGACTTGAACAAACAACGAAAAAACTGCCAGAATTAGTCGCCTCTTATGAAACTCGATCAGAAGATAGTGGGCCAATTCTGCCAATACTGACCACCACACCGGGTAGCAGCCTTCGGCTTAACGCTTTATTCGTTAACTAACTAACTAACGAAACGGAATTAAAGAAAAGTTGAAACAAAAACGTCTACTGCATGAAGATCAAAATCGTATATTTTATAAATTACAATATCCACATTCATCTACGATTTCATTCAGCAACTGAGTTACGTGATCTTCTGAATATTATATATAAAATAGCAGCAAAAAAACTGACTTCTCTGTCATGTATATTAATTTAGTTAGTGACAATAAATTATCAGGTTATATTACTGTAAACAAATACAAATTCTACACAATTACAATATTGCAATGACAACGCGATCTCCATACACCATTAATATCTACATAATCAGTATCTACAGGGTGCGGCAAGATTTTTTTTGCAGTTTTCTCAGCAATTGCTTCGAATTTCAAAATGAAAGTTTACCGACATATTTAGTCATCCTATGTGCATATAACAGTCTTATCAGCATATAATTAGCTTTCAGCATTTTAAAGTTATCAGCACTACAGTGATTTTGGCGTGCTTAAAAACGTCCAAGCAATTATACAGCAAATTATGCCGTTTGACTGTCATTTGCAGCATTTCCTTGAGTTTGGCGATATTTTCGGTTTTGAACAGTACCTCTGATTGACCTCGAATATTTTCCAATCCAAAGTGAACTCTCGCATATGGCTCGCGCCGTAGATGATAGCACTATAGATATCGTCCTGGGTATTATTATTATTATTAATCCAGAAGGTTCAACTCAGGCGAATTTAGACGCCAAATTTCTGTGGTAATGTAATCCAGACAGCTGTTTCACATCCGGTTCTGCGTGCGTTTTCAGGAATGCGTTTTTCTATGAATTTTTTGAGCATGCTAAAATCACTAGGTGGCATCGCTGTAATGCTGCTAATTTTAATATTCAGTAAGCTAACTGACTGATGATAACACCACTTTATGTGGGTATAAAATGATGAAATATGTCGGTAAAATTTCGCTTTGAAATTCCAAGGGATTGCAGGGAAAACTGCAAAAAAATCTTAGGGGGAACTTTTTTGCTACACCCTGCAGACAATGAACTCATAAACACTCATCATTTCAGAACTGTAGTGTCATGAAATAGCAAATTACGTCCAGACAAATATGAAACGTTCCACACCACAAAATTCGGTTTCACAGTCTTCAGCAATCACAGCTTCGTAAAGACAAACAATTCAGCGCAAACAGTTTATAATTTTCAATTCAACTGCAGCATATTCACTGCACACAAATGCCGCATTAAGTCACTCGACAAGAGTTGAACTGTGTCATAATCCAACATGATAAAAACATGGTACACCAGTCATGGAGTCTCGAGTTAGAAAACTTGGCATGCATTAACGAAAAGTATGCACAAACCAGACTTATTAGAACACATTTACAATTCACAAATTTTTAATAAGAGCGACTACTATCAGTTAGAGCAAACATCATGAGCACGTTGATCCTACAGCATAAGCAGAAACAAGGAGCGAAAATGTGGACCAACATCACATTTACAACGAATCAAAATATGCGATAAATAGTTCTATAATGTACAAGAACGTTACCAATATCTACAATACCAAAAATGTCCACTATGAAAAACACGATGCTCACTGTCAAAAACCGAATAAAGAAAAACGAAGTTGCAGGCAGAAATGAGAACAGTGGATGTGGAAATCGGCTGAAATGACGCAGAAGATGACAGAACTATGATGGTGATGATAAAAAAAGGTTCGTGTATATGCCACCTCGTCAGAGCTGTGCCGGCGTTCAGAGTAGGCCGCAGCCCGAGCCCGCACACACGGACTTTTGCATGCAGCCATACGTAGCCTTGGCTGGGCTATGTAGCTTGTAAAAATTGTCCCTGAAATGATCGATTACGTGTCGAGTGGGATGTTAAACAATACTCGCTCACTCACCCCTGGCCTGCTGTTTTATAATGGTAATGAGGTATAAGTATAGGCGTTGATTTGTTTCCAAACTTTGTGGGATCCTACCCTTTCCTTTCCTACCCTACTCTTCCCCTCCCCTAAAACCAGCTAGGGGTTTGGGCAGCACCACAGCTCCCCAGAGAGGTTTAGGACGGACCGAAGATGGGTCAAGGATGGAGACTCTGTGACAGAGCCTCGGCCGGCAACCCATTTTGCGTATTTTAACCCGGGGAAATTATGGCTACTGACTACAGTTTTCCACAATCACCACATGATAAAACTACCGGTATCTAAAATTGACCCATATTAATAGGTGCTGATAAGAGTGAGTACCAGCCCAAAATCACATTACTAACTTTTCAAACCTGGTGAGTGAGTGAGTGATTAGAGTTTAACGCCCCACCCGACACAATATAGGTCACTTTGGAGGCGGATAAGACCTGGTAAAATTCGGTGGGATCCTCTAACAGGGTGGACCCATGGACCCGAAAATTGGTGGAGTCTGGACCCCTTATGTGTGCGAGTGAGTACTTAGAGTGACAAAAATTAACAATGCAGGAAATATAATACACAACTGAAAACAATTCAACAAAAATTCAAAGAAATGAATACACAAATCACAAAATGTTATTGTGGTTCAGTTCCCTCTTAATGACACTCGGTGATGACTACAGTTTTTAAAACATACACAATGACGTGGAAAGAGGTGCCGGACTGTCAGCTATGTTTAAAAAAATGGTAAGCTCGAGATCAAAACGCTGAGGGTGTTGAGAGGGAAGAGAATGGGCCTGGTGAAGTGTTGTGAGCTCCCCAAGCGGGGCTCGGGACAAAGTTCCCGCCGACATTAGATTTGGTGCAACTCTAACCTCAAAATCTGGCTGCTGAACCGAAGCAACTCTTGCACCTGAAAAGTGATGCGACATTTCACATCGAGTGGTGTCAGTCACTAATCGACTGACAAGGAGTCGTTGCCATCGCTCATGAAATCCGTGAATTTTTCAATCAATGTGGCGCATTTAATGGTATTTAGTTTATAACTATACACCTACGACTAGCCAGTACTGTCAGCAGCACTTAGCAGCATGCCAAAACACAATGTAGTACTAAAATGTCGTAAATGCGCTGCCGTTCAACAACACATGCATACTATAAGTCACAAGGTCGCATAGTTTACCGTTTTGAGACTGTAACATCAGCAGCACACACTGTTCCATACACGAGGTTAAGCAAAAAAGAAAGTCTACACCCAATTTACAATGAAAATTCAAGATTACCAAATTTACCTTAAGATATTACCTCTTTATGTTCTGAAGTTCTTAAAAACAGACACTAAACTCTGTAAAGCAAATAAATCACATATATCACAGTCATTACGAATATATGTTTCCTAACTTTGAACAAATATGATTTCATTCACGCCACACAATATTTTACAGTCACACTAATGATTATAATAATGTCAAAAAGAATAACTTCATATCAATATAAATACTAAATAAACAACAGCTAAAGAATAATGAACACAATTTTCACAAGTTAATTTTTGTAGATTTTCTCAACACTCTTATTTTGAAAATTAGGGTCTGGCAGTGGTCGCTGTCTCCTAAATACGATACAGGTATTCAGCATGGCGTTAGAATGGAGATCAGTTGATTGTCATCACAGTCACAAGCCAGAGGCCATTTCCTCACTGGTTTATTTACAGCAAAACTTGCTTCTTACTCAATCGTGTTCTGACACAGCAGTACAAAAACTGCCATAAGGGTTCAATGGCGAGTCAACCAGTGTCTTCAAGTGGTCCAAGTAATCGAGACTACCGCAACGTCAACTAAAATGTTTAAAACAGAAGGAACACTGGATGAAAATTTTTTTTAAGAACAACTCAGTGATACTGTTGCTATCGGGCAGTGCATTCCAGACCTTAGCGGCGGCAACTGAAAAGGCTTGGCTGACGGTGGCTGATAGTTTGAAAGATGGCACAGTGCCTCTCAAGCTCTGCAAATGGTGCCACGTGAATTGGAATATTATTATTAGTACGACAACAAATATGGACATATTATGCCTGTGGACTGCCACTGCATAACACTGTAAACCTGCAATCACCGGAATAACAACAAACATGCATGAGAGCTACAGTCTGCAAATAAGCTAACAACCACACTTTGCTGCGAGTAAAAAAACATGCTACTACACATTTCCTACTGAATTTGGATCAAATTGTGTTTTGTTGTATTAAACATTATATTTGGAAGCTTAGAAATGAGGCAAGCATTTTAAACCAAAACAACTACATATATAATAAACCCAAAAAGCTGAAATAAATCAGTCACCTCGTGCAATACTTGGCCAGGAAACATGGTGGGTCTATTCTAATGCCCCCAAGAACAAACGGACGACTTCCAAAGTACTTAATTATTTATATTACATCACGGCACATAGCTGTATTAATTGAACACAACAATGAGCTGACGGGCTACAACATTAAAGGCCGAAATTTTCATGCATCACACAGAGAGAGGTACAGAGGCTCAGAGTGCCCGTTTCCTCACCCGTCGTACCGACAACCTCCAGTGTGTTGGTTCGGGGGTTGTAGCAGTCGATGGTGTAGCAAGCCACACCACCTCGCCGGCCTCCAGTAATGTAGATCTTGTCGTTCATGGCTGCAATGGAAAAGCTCCCGACGCGTGGCTCGGAAAAGTGGTCCAAAGCAGTCCAGCGGGTGGACACCAGGTCGTACGTGAACACGGAGCTAATGGACCGCTCGGCAACGCGGACTCCAAGAGTTGGATGTTCGGCGACCTTCTGCGCCACACCGCAGAGTACGTAGAACACATCGTCAATCGCAACGGCAAATTCGCACGTGACCTTTTGGCCTGGCACGCCTGGCAACTCCGTCCAGGTCTGTGACGGAATGTCGAAACACTGGGTCACTGGAGCTGGAAATCCATTCGACTCGTACCCACCGAACACATAGAGTTTATCGTTCAATGCTGCCACTGCAGGTCGACTCACTGGGTACAGCATACGTCGACAAGCCTCAAAGTGGAAACCTCCCGAGGCATCGGCAACAAACACAGATGCCTGCATACAGTTAATAATCACCATCATCTTCATTATAATAATAATAATAACAACAATAATAACAGTAAAGTAGTTTCTACTGCACCTACTACACAAAGCACATGGGCAAAAACTTCAACTGTACACGAGTGAAAATGGAAAAAAAAATAAAGTTAAAAATAATATGACGGTTCAAGCTAAAAACATGTCTCTAAAATTAACAGTTAAAGGCGAGCCTGGAAAAAAATGGTTTAAATTGTAGTAATGTTAAAATGAACAGTCTCATTCTGAATGGCTTCAGTTATACCAGAAGAAACTAAAGAAAAGTCATTCCTGAGCCACAAGCAATGATCTCCAATCCCTTGGCTCTCTAGTCTCTACCACATGTCATCTGACATCAAGCCATGCCATCACACTGGAAAAGCACAACGAACAATTTGACCACTACTATTTCTAACTACTACACTACTTCAACTACCTACCACCATCTTTACCACATCATTTTTTCATTATGAAAAATTTTTTTTAATAATCAATCAATCACTCTTATGATGATGAGGATTATTACATCCCAAAAATATTAGTCCCAAAATGAGGCCTGTAACTAATTAGCTAGCCAATTCATTTCAACAACATGAATCATATTCACATTTTATAACCCTTTTCCAGAGGACAACCAATGCAAGCCAGCCAGCAATAGAAATTAATTGTAGTTTTAATGGGCAACAGTAATACAATTCTATTCCAGTGGCCTTGCAAAGGAAACACATAGGCCTACAACGTTAACTGCTCCCTGTCCCAAACTACTTTCATAGTAGTGTTAATCATTTTTCAATTAATTATTTAATTAATTAATAATCAATCAATCACTCTTATGATGATGAGGATTATGTCTGGTTAAATGGTTTTCAGCCACTGCATGGAATATTAGTTCACTGTTACAACAGCTCTGCATTATTCAGCGATCGTAACTGGGAAAATGCATATGTTCAACTTTTAAAGCGATCATCGTAATCATCGTTTATTAGGACCTTGCAGCCATAAGGCTGGATTGGACAATATTACATATAGATACATGTAGTATAAAATACACAAAATACATAATTACAGTGCCACTCTGCATCACAGAAACCTAGAAAAGCACACCTGAAGACTCTGTGTTTCATCGTAGCCTCCAAGGAGGAATATTTTCTCGCCAACGGTAACAGTCGAATGCAGGTATCTTGAAATTCCGATGGCATGTGCGCCGACATACCAGAGCGTCGGAAAAATCGACATCACACGGAATTCGTGCGCGGTGGCAACGGCACCGCGCCCATCTTTCAGCGACCGCGTTGCCGCGCGGTTCGTCCAGCCACCGATAACAAGCAGCGAATCGCCATTGACGGTGACGCAGGTGGAAAACTCGGACGCAAGCGGACACGGGCGGCCGGCACGGCTCCACGATCGGTTGACAGCGTCGAACAGCAGAACGGGCGACTCGCCGGGGTGCGGGTCCGATGTTGCGATGTAGACGAGCTTCGACGTGAGGCCAGTGCGGCGACGGGAGGGCGGAAGCTGCCACGGAATCTCATACGTGTGACCGACCGCCAGCAGCTGGTCCTTGGCGCTGCGGATCAGCCTTCGGCATTCCACCGACTCGGCCAACAACTCGTCGTTGCTGATGACGTCGATGAGGTACCAGCGCGAGACGAAGTTGAGGCGGACGCTGGCGAACAGCGCCGGAAGGTGAGCCAGCCGAGCCGTCTTGTCGTGGAGAATCCAACGCTTCAGCGCTTCGTAAACGTACTCCTCATACTCCACTTCCAGATTATCGTCCTT
>Ga0056115_1001454_pt1 | contig 11298 bp, 5 predicted proteins | sample WorMetOlspDAHAB1_FD_77007 | JGI IMG/M metagenome (GOLD analysis project Ga0056115, IMG submission 77007) | Marine gutless worms symbiont microbial communities from Max Planck institute for Marine Microbiology, Germany - Olavius sp. DAHAB.1 ... | reverse complement strand
GTATTGTAGTAATTCTTTTATGTATTTTTCAGATTTTTAGTGTTTTGGTTCTCAATGTCTATGTTGTTAACTTTTTTGGCTTTTACTTGCGTTTCATTATTTTCAAAAAGTAGTTTTTAGGATCTCGACACCATATGTCTATGACGTTTACATGTATAATAAATAAAAAATAAATTGATAGTACATATGACTCAGCCAATATGATTTATTTCTCAGCTATATGCTGGAATAATAGTTGTTTTACGTTGATGGCGTTGACGAACGAACGTGTAATGTGGGTGTAATGTTGGGCGCAGTTTTCTTTCGACGTAAATCGAACGGCCGTGGTGGTGGACAGCTGCGAGCGACGAAGACCGAGCGCTGGTGGTGGTCTGCTGATTGGCAGTGGCAGTCTCAAGTCTCACGTCTTCAAGGTGCGTTACCCAATTTCTCCATGCACACGTTCCACACGCTGTAATTGGACGGTTATACGCATATATTAGCAAGGGGATTTTGCAGCTAGACCCCTTTTTGGCCTAATCGTAGCTGCAAATATTGCGGTCGATGATCACAACCTTTCTCAGACCAAGTTGTCTGGAAGGGGAGACGTTTTGAATCCCCATACCCTTCGATTCTGTCGACATCTTGGCTATAACATGTACTGGTAAAATAAAGTACTGCCATGCAGACCTGTTTTTGCAAACACGGCTTTAGCAAATTTATATAAACTTTATTGTGATTAATTAAAAATAACTCACTGTTATCGCGTAACTCACCGGATAAGGCCTTGCTAGTGAACTGACTCGGCCTTTGGAGTCATGCAGACTGACAGATTGACAAGCATTTGAGCGATGACCTGTTTTTCAGATTATTCGAATCAAACAAACAAAAACAAACAGCTGTTTCTTCGGTAAAAGGGAGAGATGAGAATAGGCGATTCGTAGTAGACAGAACGACGCTGAAGAAGTTATCTGTGAGAAGAAGGGAGAGAGCGATATTTGGCTAAGCTGATCACGCTTCTTGAGCATATTCTGTTGAAATGGCTTGCGTTTCGCACGAAACGCTTCCATACTTGCGGCGACTGTCGCGCCGTCTGCGACAGTTGCATACAGTAGTAGCACGCAGCCTGCAGTGACTCCGCTTTGAAGTTGCTGATCCAATTACCGCTTGATGTTATTACCGCTTCCGCTGCTGCCTTAAAGCTGCGTTTTATCGCGAGGGAGACTTTGTAGTCTGCTACGACTTGTAGCCGCCAGCTGGGACTCCGACGTTGTGTAAGAAGGCATTAGTGCAGCAAATTTCAGTGCTGTTGGTGTCTTTATGCCAATTTGTGCGTCGTTTGCAGCGGGCGATAAAGCAAGCACGTCTGTGAACTGTGAAGTGGAGTTCTTGTTGTGTAGTGCTGAGCCACGCAACATCTTCTTCGTCAGCTTGGTGCGTTGCTTACAGCGCACCAGGGAATTGTGTCGCTCGACGAGCAATATGTTCTGTCGTGAGAATTGATCTAATGCCTGATGCTTTAGCGAAATAAGCATTGGCGTAAATATTGGTGTTCTGACGTCACGGTTAATTAGGTCAAGCGCGATAAATGGTGGAATTTCAGCTAAAGAAATGATTTCGCTTTAGCGATATAAGTAGGCCTGTACTTTAATTCGTATTTCCTCGGTTTTATCTTCTCTTGTCTGGGTTAACTGTTACATCAAATGTAAACATAATATTTTACACCACATCAGCTGACGTGATGTTTACCACTTGACTCAGGCATTAGTGATTTTATTTTGCTTAATTGACCAGTTCAATATGCGACAATGCTCCAACACGAGCCGAATCCAGAATGGCAGATATTTGTGCGATGATAAACGACAAATGGATGATTGATGATTGACATAGTATTAACGAATGGCGTTTCAGGTCATTCAGCTAAGATTGTCATATTGTGTGTGTTTGTGTCTGAGTTTCTATCTCTGTCATTGCTGTTGCATTTCTGCAAAATAAATTCTATATATTCTTCCAATAGTTTTCTATCCATATTTTGTTCATGGGCAGTGGCAGGGTAGGACGTTTTTATAGAACTGGATTTTTGCATTTGAGTTGTAGTCGTAGTCAGGGATAGTACAGGGTGACCCAAAAAAGTAAGCCACTACCAAATGATCAAAAAATGGTATTAAACCGTATTAAAGCCTGTCAATGAGATCAGATTTATTCGACAAATTAAAGTATGAATGAAGCACTATAATAAAATGTTCGTATTATATATTCTATGCGTGACCTACTTTCTGACCTCAATAACTATGCCTGACCAGCAAATGAGCGATATGCGTCAGATACGGTAAATGACGTCAGTGCTTCCTCTGACATCAGCTCGCCTTAGCAAGCTGTGAATTCTATGTCTAAACGATCTTTTAGATGGAGATTTATGCAAAACTGCCTTTTATTTCCATATTTTCTCGTTTTTTCTGTTTTTTTCAAACGTGATTTCATCACTTTCGTTGATTTTACCCGTATCGCAGCTTCAAACACAGCAAGTGATGACAGGTCACGCATAGAGTATTTAATACGGACATATCATTGTGCTCATTTTTTCAATCGAAATTGATGAAAAATCTAGCCTTATAGGCGGGTTTAATACGATTTAATGATGATTCGTAACAGTGGCTTACTTTTTTGGGCCACCCTGTAGACTTCGTTGGCGTGCAGCTGGTTGATAACAGCCACAAATGTCTGAGGCTGAGCATCCATTATCACATGTAAACGTCCTCCTCTTTTCTTGCGTCTCTCCATCTCTTCGCGTCACGATCACGGCGTCTACCTGGATCTTGGATCTCCTTGTGATTATCTGCGTCTTTCCGCGTCACTGTGCTGCAGCGGTTGCGCATCACCGGCATTGATGGATGCTGCGGATGTGGATGCTGGTCGGCTTCAGCGGCTGCATCTATAGATGCAGCCGCTGAAGCCGTTTCTGAATGCTGTTTCTATACGACGTCTTGTGTCTTGTGCAATATCGACTGGCACTCATACGATGCATACGCAGGCCACAAATCACGAATAATCTGATGCATTGAGTATACACCACAATTACGACGGCGACCGAAACAAGGCGACGTGGCAGGATGAGCCTGGCGATTCGGCAGTTTATCGATGCATAACATTTCACGTTCAGCTGTTGTCCCTGTAGTTGTGGACTTCGGTAGATTCCGCACTTCATAGCGAATTGACGTATAGGTCTGGCAAGAGTTCTTTTCTAAATGTAAGTTACACCACAGTCTGGAGTGGATTATGAAATTGTCTATTTATTTAAAATAAAAATAGTACACGTAGTACGTTCAACATCAGAGCACACACAAAATAAAAAAATAATACAAAGCATACATGAAAGACACCGAAAAACATTGCGAGCAAGTTAATACGAGAAGAGGGTGTCTATAAAATGACGTGCTATACAGAACGTTCAAAGACGATATGGGGAATCTCACTTTAGTCTGCTACAGGTTGCAGATATCGGAATTTAGGCACTGTGCGAGTAGTTGTCATTGAAGTAAATGTACTACAGACAGAGTACATCAGTCTCACAATACTGGCGAACGTCTTGTTTCAACATCGGCTAAAGTTATCGCGCAACTTCAATGCTCTTGTATTTGCAGCCAGGAGGGAGACGAAATACGGCGACTGTTCATTATTTATTACGTTGGTTGTTAGCAGTTAAAGCGATGTTGATACGCTGCAAGATCAACGACGCAACGCGGCAATGCGCGCGCTCACGTGAGAGTCTCAGCAAATGCAGTGAAAATCGTGATATTTTACGTCGGGTCTTCACTCTCACAGCGAGACATGACTACACAGCTGTGCCGAACGCATGTTGCGTCACGTTACTTGCAAATATGCAGTATCTCATAGTCAACAGAGATGTTGTTCGTTAGCCCACATTCCATTAGTTCGACTTCGTGAGAGATGTCGACACGACACGCACGACAATTTGGACAAGCTGTACGTAAATATTGAGCACGTGGACAACACGCTCGGCATTCGATCGATGTCGAAAACACAATTCGACTTATCTCCGACTTGCGCTACCACTGACAGTTACATGCTATTCGAAGTGCTATTGTCAAAGATGTGCTCAGTTTTCACGGCTGCGGGTGCTGCGACAGTGACAACCTTTAAACGGCGAACGCTTTAGTTTATATAGCACAGAGTGATTGCGTGTTATAATTAACTCAGTAATCAGCTGAATGCTAGACATTTCACGTAATTCCTGTATGAATTGTTGTTCATTGTTGCTGCTTTTTAAAAGCTGTGTGATTATTTTTGTTGGTCAAATTGTTTGTTGGCGTAATGTTATTCGTACACATGTTTGTTTTTTGTTTCTGTTTATTAATGCTCCAAGCATTTCTTTGCATCAGCAGCACTGCTGTGCTTTTAGTTTTCTGTTTGTCAATCTGTTGGGCATTTCTGGTCCAGTAATGGATCTATCATGACCATGAGTTATAGTTGGTTACTGCAGTTGAGCGAATAAATAAAGTTGAAACACTTTGGTAACTGCTGTGTGAGGTCAGATTGCCTTTATTGCAGGTTCACACGTTCAAAGGACCGCACTGGTGTGACTTCTGTGCGAATTATATGTGGGGCTTGATTGCTCAAGGCGTCAAATGTCAAGGTAACTGTGGTCTGTAACTGCGTAACGTGGAAGATGAAAATCACGTTGCACTTTACTTTCGGTGTGTAAATGAAATTAATAATAGCTTCTAAATAGCCCACCTATTTTCTACGTTTGTTTTGACGTCGTATCCATTTGTTTACTCTTAAAGTTCAATGGTTAAAGTGAAGTGGTTCTGGAATTTTCTTGTTGGCCAAAAACCCTTGGCCCATAATAGAAGACTTATAATTACAACTGATCGTTTTGGCTGTCACAAACCCAGTCGGCGACTAATTGCTGTAGAGGCTGCAATTAATTATCAGTAATTTATTGTACCACTTAAAAGCTTACGTTACGATGACTATGTGTGAACAGACTGACGTACTTTTGCGCTTCACATGGTTGTGTTGCCGCTTCATTCACAAGTTAGGGCTATAGAAGGCTCAGAAGTCGATTGAAATCAAATGGCATTGTTTTTCGACTAAACGTATTTACAGTTGCTTTGTGGCTCCATTCTCTACGTGCTTGTGGGTATTTTGTAATGCAACATGGATGAAAGCTAACCATGCAGTAGATTAGTGGCGAATTCATCCCTGGCCAGTTACGTCGATCCGCTGGTCGTGCAAGAGTGATGTTGAGAGGTGTTCTTTCATTGCAGACTGTGGGTTTAACGCGCACAAGCGATGCTCAGAGAAGGTCCCCGCCGACTGTCAGCCAGATATGAAACATGTGAAGAAGACTTTCGGCGTCGACTTGACAACGCTGGTGACCGCACAGAACTCGCTTGTTCCAACCGTCGTCAAAATGTGCATCGACGAGATCGAAACACGTGGTAAATGAGTATAGTGCGAGACATAAGGGTGCAAGATTATTCGAATGTTGTTTGTGTTTGAATATTGTACCGTTTGACTCCTTTGCACTAAGCACTGCGAGTTATGGTCATGTTGCCTCGCCTTATCATCATCGTTTATTACTCCATGTAGGCAGCACAAGAACACATACTATACACATACAATGAACGCTATATGCACTATAAAAACGAAAAATACAAAAAAGAGACATGACAGTAGTACAATTAAAATACAGAATCACTAAAACAGCGCCAGATAGCAGCTTTTACGTGTAATGAGTAATTGGCAACACCATATTTTGAAGCAGCGCCAATGAACTGATTTTGGTTCAAATACGCCAAAGTTCTCAGCACAGTGTTATCAGACGTCTGCAATGATCGCCAAAAGAGGAGTCGACGTTGATCAATAATATACGACAACGGCAGAATATGACAGAAGAACTGAAGAGGTTTGACGCTTTCTCGCCCGTCAAACCTCTCCAGTTCTTAAACATTTAAAAACACGCCTAAAACAATTATTCCAATTAAATAACTAATTAGGCAGACAATTAAATTGTCGTTTTATTATTATTAGAATTAATTTGCGTGAATTATTAGGCCTTCTGTTATTTCTGCTTTTTATTTCAGTTATACTGACACTCACTACTGTCGTGTTTTCGTAAGACGGCTTCTTCCGTGTTGTACAGTAAAGTGAAAAATGCAGGCTGTATTCTTGCAGGAATTGACACCGAAGGACTCTACCGTGTGTCTGGCTTCCACAGTGACATCGAAGCAATTAAGCTGTCATTCGACAAAGGTGCGACAGATTTCTTAACCGTTAAACACATAAACAGCTATTAGTCTCGCAATGAATGAGGTACTAGTGAACTAGTGACTGCGTGTTTGTCTTTGGTCTGTCTGTTCTGTACTATCTTACAAACTTGTTTTTTTCTGTTAATGGGAATGAACCTAAAAAGCCTAAAATTGACACGACAACATTCGCCTACATATGTTATGTGAAACCAGCGAATAGTTGTTGCAATCAAAAGGTCATCTACATTGCAGTTTGTTGCTTTCTAAAAGGAAAGTCACGTGAAGTTCAGATTGAAATGTTCTGCTGTGCAGTACATGTACATGTAGTGACTGTTCAGTTTAAAAACACAAACGGTACAAGATCACTTTAGTGTTAAAATGCACTCGGTTATCTTCCATCGCTAGCTAACGCAGTGTGTAGTGACGATCACACGATCACGTACTTATTATCTGACGTTTGACGTTCAGTTGATTTCGGCGTTGTTGCTGCTGACACTGACAGATGGCGATCGAACGAGACCGTTTGCAGATCAATGCCGCGATATTCACACGATCGCCGGAGTCTTGAAGCTTTTCTTCCGACTTCTGCCTATTCCTCTCATTACGTTCGACGTCTATTTTCACCTCATCAACACTATAAGTACGAAGTCTCTCGATTCATATTTGATGCGTTTATGTGCGGTTAACGTCATCATAAGGAGGCATCAACAACAGGGCATTTTTAGTTTACAGTTGACACAAAATGTGTGTGCGGTTCTAAATAGGATTTGTGCAGTTATAAAATCCAGTTTGTGCAGTTAAAATGTTGATTTTATGTTAACAGAAGACTGATTTTCAGCTTCCAATTCAATTTCGGCGGATAGAAAAGGGAAGTAGTTTGTGCAGTTCCAAAAATTCCTCTAAAATGCCCTGGGCATCAGCATATAAACGATAAAAAAGAAGGTGTTTGTTCGTAACAGTGTCATAAACAATTTGCAACACATTTATGCTCAGTGTAATAGGATATGCCTATGTGATGGGCAACCAAAAATGCAGCGAGTTCCCGTCAACGTCTGGCAGACAAAACGAAAAAAAACTACACAAAAATCGATAACAGTGAATAACTACACTAACTAACTACACTACACGTAGCAAAACAAGCTTATGCATGCGAGATGGAGTGACTGATAAGCTGTAGACGTCGTGAGTTGTATTGGCGTTGTAAAGGTCGAGACGATCTATCTGTCGATGATCGACTAGAAGATGTTCGGTTTGGCGTCGCACTGTTACCTCCCGCACATTTTCACACGCTCAGATATCTCATTAACCATCTTAACAGGTTAATACCGTTTACCCTTTTGATATGTCGATATATTATCGTAGATATTGGTATTGATTGCCAGTGTGATATGATCGCCCGCATTTGTGCTGTTAGTCGTCATTTATTCAATGTTACTTATTGTTTCAGTAGGCTACTGTTTTGCATAATGCCAGAGTTAGATTTTATAGCAGATTGAATCAGTTATATGGTGCTGTTATGCATGCTGTTATTCATTTAGGCCGCACGAATACTAGTTTTTTTTATACTTTTCCGTTTTATATTGTATGTGTGAGTGTGTGTTTGTGTGTGTGTGTTCTATGTTTTACTGTATATGGGCCAAGCTGCCTGATTTAAATGAATAAATAAATAAATTGTATATTTTTGCCAAAACTCGACTGGTGTGCTTATACTTGCCGCTTATACTGCAGATTGATCTTTTCTAATATATATGCAAATTTTATGTAACTGTAGATATTTTATAGATAGATTATATTAAATACCATAGCTGAAGTAACGCAACTTAACTTTTTTACGTTGTGTTGGCACTGGGTAGTATCTGAATGTTGTCTACTGATGTTATTTATTGCTGCAATTCATATTGTGTAAAATGCAGGTTAGCAAACACTGTCAGAACGTAAACAACTGCTGCCTCTTACATTCAGCATAGAATATTTAATACGAGATGTCTGTAAGATATCTGTTGTTACATATTATTTACATACATTAGGTATAAGATCAACGTATGCTGTATTTCGCTTTTGCTAGAGCATAGCAGTTTTCACATGCATGACTTACTACTCGTATTAACCCTACTCGTACTTGTACCTTGTACGAAGTAAGTACTATGGAAAAAATAGTGCGGCTTACAGAAATTGAATATGAACGCAAAAGAACAATAAAATGCATAATTGTGTCTCATGCTTCGTAAGCACTCGATAACTATTCGCCCTCCTATACGTATATATCCACGGTCGTATATACGTGATTCCGAGTTGTTGTAAGCACTCGACAGTGACGAAGCAAGACCTAGGCTGAGACTAGCTCGACAGTGACAGTGACAGTGAGTAATGGTAATGCTATTGAGGCGGGCAATGGCAATGTCGCCAGCTGCGACGACTGGCTCGAACGAGTGAGAAAAGTTCATTTGACAGCAGTCGACAATGCACTGAAATGGCGTTGCGTCACGTTGAAATCCGACGTCGAACAAGCTTTGTCGACGTGCCGTTGGCCTCTCCAAGCATTTATCATGCCCGCTGGTTGCTCAGCGACCAGGAGAGTTCTTTTTCCTTTTATCGTGTCCACGGTAGTTTAGAAGACCAAAATGTTTCGCACGACAGTTGACATTACTGATGCAGTTTTCTGATCGAACAGGCCAAATTTACCAAACGCTTATCCACACAATGCGTCAGAACGGCCGCGAAGCCAATATCGTGTCGGTCATCAACGTCAATCAATCAATCAGTCAATGTTATAGTGGCTTAAGTAATCACGACTTATGTTTGAGGTCCACTAAAGTCTCAATGGCAGAAAGTTCGCAGGAACATAAAGAGGTTTTCGATTGTTGTTCTGTATTCAATCGTTGCACACCTCGCATTTTGCTGTGCATGGGCGGAATCTGTGGCTAGACATCTTTGGATTGTTCTGCCTGTTACTAAACTGTATAATTTGGTACTAGCAATAGGGTAGTAATATTCTGAAGCAAGCTAGGAAGGTAACCGTAGGTCTGGCTAGTATCGCACTGACGGTGCGTCACAGAAATTTGGTTTATACCGCCTGCGGGCTCGAAGGCCTAAGAGTTGGGATGGCCCTATTGCATGTCTGACACCCTTTCCCTGTTACAGTGCTGCAAAGTGCTCGTTTTGCGGCGGTGTAACACAGGGTAGCGAGTCGTCGGCAGACAAATCTGATGGGCGCCGAGAACCTAGCGACAGTGTTCGCACCGAACTTGTTGCGTTCGCCCGAGTCGGAGGTGCAGAGCGGGTTTTCGGCGCTGAAAAACGAACGCGAACTGATCGAGCTGCTGATTCGTCATTGCGACCGGCTTCTCAACTGAAACACAGCCGTGTCGTCGTCTGCCGATACACTTTTCACGTTTTGTTTTTGTTTTATTTGTACATAAAGAATTTCGTGTTAATATTGCCATTTAGTTTGTCTGTTTATATTTTGTGTATTTTTATATTTATGGTTCAACTGGCCCAGGCTTCGACCTTATATTGATCGCAAAAACTATTGAAATCGTTCTGAGTGATAATAATGCAGAATGATGGTGGTTATACAGTGGTCATGTATTGAATGGAATGAACGGCTTTCAATAGCTATACCATTATGACAGTCCCGCAGACATTATTATCGTGATTACTATGATTATGATTACTTATTATTTTCACTGGCCATAATACCAGAAGCCACTGTCTACGTATCTTGCCAAAAATAATTCCATTATTTTGCGTGCATTTTTCTGTAAAAGATTCTGTTGTTTCATTGTAGTGTGTCGTATACATCGTCTGATGTATTATTTGCTGCGGAAGTATAACTCGAGCCTAGTGAGTGATCTGTTGTATAGAATGAATATGCAGGACTGATTTGTGCAAGAACAAATACCAGGACAAAGGCAAAACCGCCATTCTCGCCGCATCGATAAACGGCTGTCGGTTTTCTGTTGTTTTTTTAAAGTGTGTTCGATTTTATTCCATTTGACTTTAAGCGCGTCGCGTTTCTTTTGGACAACGTACACACTGCAATCTAATCTCTACGTTTCTACAATTGTCTACGTGGCTTCCAGTGACAGTTGTGGCCTTTATTACAGACAAATTTGAAAGTGTCACTATTTTTTGCATCCAATAATTTTGTTGTTTACGGGCGTATAGAAGTAAATAATAACAACATTGAGAAACAATATCAGTTGCAACTTTCTTTTTTGTATTATTACACAATTCGACTCACTAATGACGATATCGACAGTTTATATGAACGTAATTTTTGACAACTTCGGGCTAAAATGTAATTTTGTTCCACCCGTGATATGCTGTTAGCTCTGCGACTATGTATAAAAGTATAAATAACAATAATTTGCGTAAATAACAATCATCGGTAAATAGTACATAGTGCAACAAATGCAACTGGATGTCAGGGGCCTACATGCATTCGAAAACATGAAATTCGCCCAATTTTCAGCCCGCTTACCTATATTCCTGTGTGTTCAGAAGGCCATCTGTGATGATTCTTCCTCAGTGTAGCCAAACCAGCAGAAAACAGAACACGCGAAAGTAGGCCTATACTTGACCGGAAATGACTCTGGTATTCTACACGTTACCAAGTCACCAAGTTCTTCCGCTTCTATTTGTATCGTCAACATCGTTTCAGTGAAAAGTTACTTTTCGAAAAGACGCGGGAGACCGGAACTACCAGATTAATGCATACAGTTCTGTTTTTCTTGAAATACGTATACCTACTTTACGCCTACAACACGATTGCCAGCGTTGCGAAAATTTGAAAATGCAACTAACAATGACAACAGAGTCTGTTGATATCTTCAGTTTTCAATGGCAAATCGGGTATAGACAGATTGCTGGAAACGTTGGGGGGGGGGAGGTGCTAAAGTCGTGCGTGCCATGGTATGTATGGTTTAGTGTTCAGTAGGCCTACGTTACGAAAGCTAACACGATTACCAGAATGCACTTTAGTAATTAAGTGCATTCTAAGTCTATAAGTGCTTGAATGATTGGCCGATAGCGAATTCACGTT
>Ga0056115_1001453_pt1 | contig 11301 bp, 5 predicted proteins | sample WorMetOlspDAHAB1_FD_77007 | JGI IMG/M metagenome (GOLD analysis project Ga0056115, IMG submission 77007) | Marine gutless worms symbiont microbial communities from Max Planck institute for Marine Microbiology, Germany - Olavius sp. DAHAB.1 ... | reverse complement strand
TGTATGAACTAATTTGTGACGTCATCACTTGCTGTGTTTGAAGCTGCGATACGGGTAAAATCAACGCATCTGATAAAATCATGTTTGAAAACCAGAAAAAAAGAGAAAATGTGGAAATAAAAGAAGTTTTTACATAAATCTCCATCTAATAGATTGTTTAGACATAGAATTCACAGCTTGCTAAGGCGAGCTGATGCCAGAGGAAGCGCTGACATTATTTACCGTATCTGACGCATATCGCTAGTTTGCGGGTTAGGCGTAACTACTGAGGCCAAAATACAGGTCACGCATAGAATATCTAATACCAACGAATAATATTATGGTGCTTGATTCATGTTTTAAGTTGAATAAATCTTATGTCATTGACAGGCTTTATTTTAATAGGATTTAATACGATTTTTTGGTCATTTGGTAGTGGCTTACTTTTTGAGCCACCCTGTAGTCTTAATAGTATTATTAAGCATTGCCAATGTGGTTTGCCTGTGAAATTGATGGATGTTTGAATCTCCTTCTTTACAGAAACAGCTACTCATCTGAGAAATGACATTTTTGTCTATATGTTTATGTTAAAAATGGTGAATCATGGCCAATAAAATGGAGTATGACATAACACTATCTATTCTGCTGAGATTAGAATGAATTTAATGGAAAGCTCTTACGTTCAGTAGTGAGGAAAATTTAAAAGGCGTGCACGAAGATCATAGCGACACAATGGTGAGCAATAAACGGATAAGAAAATTCAGGGAGATCAGAACTGTCAAAGTTTACTGGCATTCTTTCTGGTACGGCTTATTCATCCGTATTGCCTTTATAAACGAGTGCTTGTTTTCGTGTCTTCTACTCTTTCGGTCCACAGAGAACACACAAATGTTCCAACATCGTTTAAACATGAACACGCTAATCGTCACTTTTATATAGCCTAGCATAGAGATGTGAGTTAGTGTTTTTCGATTTCTTATATTTGTGTTAATAGTGTTACATTTAATTCTACGTGGCCCTCCTAACAGTTCGGGCCTAAACCGGCGGTGAATTCTGAAGCTGTGGACTCATTTCTGTGTAGGCCTACAAGACCTATCGACACATGTCCGCGTCGTCAACTTGAATCAGCGCCTCGATAGTTGATACATTGACAAATGTCGCTAGAAAGTACTGACGCGACGACTCTTGTCAATGGACAGTTCGAAAAACGAAACTATATCACCAAACATCTGTTAAACCAAATAAGCTCTTTTTCCAGCCGTCACTCTGCGCAACACACAAATGGTTTTCTACAACCGCCGACGTGCAGTCTACGTCTAAAAACACGTTAGCCTATGCTTTGCGTCGTTTCGTCGCTTCTTGAACTCGGCGATCATTCATTTGCACGGAATCGTTGAAGCCCAGTGTCAGGAAGACGACAATGTTTAGTTGCAAGGCGTTACTTTACAGTGTCTTGAGTGAAACGGTCACTAGATCGTCTATATCAGTGTTCCCCTGTCACTCTACCGGCAGGAAGCTACTTGCCCCAACGACGGGTGAGTATGCCGTAGCCGTTGCTGCGTCGCCACTTCAAATATTGCTCGACCATGATCTTCATGTCTCGTGGCAATTTGACGACGTTGTTTTGGCTGTTTATGCTCGGAAGTGGAATTGTCATTGATCGACGCCGACGTCTAAGACGCACGCTTCCGGCCGCTTTCAACAGCGCCCTTTTCGTTGCTATCTGTACAAACGGATAGGCCTATGCAAATTGCAACACTGTCGTCTGTTAATTATAGGCATATACAGGGTGGCCCAAGAATTGACACATTTTTGTACGCCTTAAAAATTAATCAAATATTGACCTATTTTCAAACTTTTTTTCACTGCCAGAATCACGAGAAAATCTATAATAATACTATGACTACAGATCCCACCACACCTCATATATGTGTTGCTACACTACCTTGTGAAATGTCAATGTCTTAAAGCAACAACTGAAAACAAGAATTCTGTAACAACACATTTTAAGAAATTAACAACAGGAAACAACGTTTTTATTGTCTCAGTTATCATCTAAAGTAACTGTCGCATCCTACAGTTTTTATAACAAATGTTCAATGTGTCCGCCTTGCTGGACTCACTCTAAAATGTGTTGTTACAGAAGTCGTATTGTGTTCAGTTTTTGCTCTTAACACACTGCTATTTCACAAGGTAGTGTAGCGACACATTTGAGGTGTGGTGGGATCTTTAGTGATATTATAATTACAAATTTTCTCCTGATTCTAAGAGTGAAAAAAAGTTTGAAAATTGGTCAATATTTGACGAAGGTATAAGGCGTACAAAAATTTGCCAAAAAACCCTGTACAGCAGTGGTCGTTTCGTAAAACATGAAAAATTGGAATACTGGCGAGCCATGCGGAAACTGGTGTCTGGGTCCAAGCACCGGCAGCGCTTCTGCGTGGGTACGGGGGTATTATCCCCGGGAAAAAATTGAGATTGTAGGCCCCTATGCAAACTCCCGCAAGATATAGTGCATTTTGGGCCGGATAATCGTTCGCAGTGCCGTCCACAGTGCATTCTTAACAATGCGAACGGCGTTCCCACGCGTTCCCCTCGAAATGAATCCCAATTTACATGTAACTGCTCATTCGTAATTATGCGGATAGTCCGCACAAATACGTTATATCGTCAAAATTAAGACGTGTTTGCATCTGTAGAGCTTTAAATTTTTGCCCAGAATACGCGTCGGAAATTTAAATTAAATGATAGGGCTATTACATCAGCAAAGTGGAGTGACTGTTCAGAGAATGGCTTAACTGAAGAAAAGTCTTAATCACCACATAAACCTAAATGTGTATAATGGAAACTGACTGATACCTGAAACGTTATAACAGACTTCATTATAGCTTTCAAGAAGTTTTTGTCACAGAATGCTCACATACAATGCAACATACAGGGTGGCCCAAAAAGTAAGCAGGTACCAAATGATGAAAAAATCGTATTAAATCACATTGAAGCCTGTCAGTGAGATTAGATTTATTCGTCAAATTAAAGTATGAATCAAACACTATAATAATATTCGTCTGTATTAGATATTATATGTGTGACCTACTTTCTGACCTCAATAACTATGCCTGACCCGCAAACTAGTGATATGCGTCAGATACGGTAAATAATGTCAGCGCTTCCTCTGGCATCAGCTCGCCTTAGGAAGCTGCGAATTCTATGTCGCAACAATTTTTTAGATAGATTTATGTAAAAGGTTCTTTTATATCCATATTTTCTCATTTTTTTCTGGTTTTGAAACATGATTTTTCAGATGCGTTGATTTTACCGGTATCGCAGCTTCAAACACAGCAATTGATGACGTCACACATATAATATTTACTACAGATTTATTATATTCTTGTGTTCATTTTGTAGTCGAAACTTATGAAAAATCTAGCCATAATGACGGGTTTAAATACGATTTAACGTTGATTAGTGATAGTGGCTTACTTTATTGGGCCACCCTGTATGTATGCCTAGGACACAACTTAACTTGAGGTCTGCTGCACATGACCAAAATACCAAATTAATATGCAAAAATTAAAATAAAACAAACTGTAGTCCTGTGTGGAAAGTGATCTGTAACAAGCAAACTATCGGCGATAGGCTATAGGCCTACTATCACAATCATCGGCATAGCCTATGCAATATCTATCTCATAGGTCAAAATCACTTTATATTGCTAGTTGCCATTATATAGCAATTATCATATCATATCATATCAGTATGGGCCTATTGTGTGCGTAGTTTTTCCAAGACTGCAGGCCGTGCAGGGCCGTTCGTCACCTGTTCAGTTGTCTTTGGTTTCAGGGTTACAGCAGCAGCAGCAGCAGCATCCACTGTGCCCATGCGTTGTTGCTTCTGCCGCTGTTGTGTGTGGTGAGCAAAGGCAGTTGCGGTGGTTGGCAACATCGAGTGCATGGCACGATGACAGTCAATCAAAGGACAGACGTCGCTGTAGTGCACAAGCAGCATCGCCAACATCAGCAACAGTAGCTTGGGTGTCGCAGCACTACGAACTGACATGCCACCGATGAGTGACCGTCGACAACAGCAGCTTTTCTCCACTGTAGACAATGCGTTAACCAGAAAAAACACCATAGCCGTTTATAGGCATATTAGTCGATAACTTTGTCAAATGTAAACCGATTTCCAAAATTGTCAAAAAGAACAAAATGTTACAAGTAAACGCATATGCAGTAGCTTGTTTTTAGTATTTAGTTATTATAGATCGATTAGGCTACTGATACGCTCGTATACAGAGCAGCTGCCTCGTTTTAATAATATTTAGCTTGGAAAATTATAGGGCCTACTAAATGTTAGATTTATTAAATAAAACTTTTTTTATTTAAATGCAATACCTTGTGAAATGCAAAACATTCCAAAGCGTCGGATATTCCAACCGTGTCACAGTAAATTAATGATGCCAACAACTCTGTCAGAATTGTGGTAAGAACTTGAGATGTGACAAAAATGTGAAAGCGTCTGTTCGCGACAAAGTGCCAAAAGAGGGTATTACATTTGTTAGAATAGAATAAACTACTGCAATTCAACGAGTGACGCACGCTTACCGTCGGTCGTACAGCTGAGGTTCTGAACTATTGATATCAATGCACCAACATGTCGACAGTTAAATATAGAATCACGTTCTTGGCGGGCCAGCCGTGTTTGTATAGTTCGCTGGTCGTTCGTTATGAATGACATTCCTGACCGCGAAATATGTGGTCCAGAACGCTAGGTGCACGCACGCACGCCCTCCCCCGACCGATCGACCTCACACGGCGTGCTGCCTTCGCCGCTGCTGACGCCGCCGCCGTCGCGCAGATTAGATTAATTTTCCACGACGCGGCGATATCAACGCCAAGTTGTCGTACTTCTTTTGCGCGCTCCTCGCATTTCAATCGTGCAACCGACGAATAGACAATGATTCATGCGTCAGACAGTGTTGATATGCCCACTTACGACACGTTCTTACATCACTAGCGTGACATGCGAGACGGTTCCTGATCAAGACGATGTCAATGTCGTCAACCGCTTGAAAAGAAGGTCACTTGTGTCAATGAGAGCCAACAAATTAGGTTTAACACGTCTGTGTTAGGCCTAATTTGTTGGTTAATTGAGCCATGACAACGTATTGCAAATACGGTACATGTAAATTGCACTTACTTTGATAAATTGTTTACCAAATTGTAGCCCTTCTATTTTTTCGCCGTTGATTTGTATTAACAAATTTTCGAACAGCGCACGGAGATTTATCCAACATGCAATGTTGATTGACATTGACACATTCGATAATGAGGCTTGAGATATAGATATTTGTCGCTTTTTGGTCTGTGCTTCGTAAATACCAAATTTGTTTGACTGTCGATTCAGTCAGAAGTAGGCTAATGAAACATTTAGTAGAATAATTAGGCTTTTATATTTTGCATCATCTTGATGTCTGCTGACTCTCGTGTCAACTTATGTGATCGTTTTCTGAGCTACAGACATACATGAAATGGACCAGCATACGACGACAGACGGACAACACTTCGAAATGTGGTATCGTACGTAGGCCTGTGGTTGGCTCAGCGGCAGCACCACTGCCACGGCGTCTGGACTCGCAGCTATGATACCTCCGTCTCCTCCTCGTCAGGCGTTCACCAAGCAGCGCTGTTGCCAATCCGGATTCTTTCAATTATCAGCCTTCGGCTCGAATCATACGCAAGCACCCTGTATGCATTGTTAATACGACATTTCTGTCACCCTGTATCACGAGTGTTACGGACAGTGAATGGAATGCGTGATCCCTGTTGTTGTGATTGTCCATTCTTATTTATTTATTTTTTTAACTCTACGACTGTATATAATGTATAATGCATTTCATCCAGCACTTATGCAAATGCCAAAACAGCGTGTATTCCTTATCTTGAGTCATTCTGTATGGGAAATTCTAACAGTATAAATTATAACAACTACGCAGAATCAATGATATATTGACGTTAGTCAAACACAAATCGTTGACATGCAGATATTTCGTTGTAAGGTCCAAAGAGTCACAAGACAAAAAGACACTGTTGACGATGTTAGGATGTAATGACGTTACGATTATGAACAAACCCGATTTAGGTTCGATTCATTTAGCGATCTCATTAGTTACACGGTGTTGACATCCGGCTGTTAAACGTCTTTTGCTAGTGTTGCAGAAAAACAACAGTGGACAAAACATTCGATGATACAGAATGCGAAAAAAATTTTGTTCAATCAAAATTATTCGAAGATGGAACATGCGACATTAGAAATAATTTTGATACACTGCAAAACGTTACGATGTTACATAGTGGCGCATTGTTATTTGCAGGCCATGCAGCCACAAGTGCGAGTGCCACAGCAGCTGCTGTGCAAACTATAGTCGCATGCATCCGCTCGCATAGTCACTCATAGTCACAATGGCGCTTGTGATTGTCATCATAACTGTACTACATGCAGTTCAATGCTTGCAGGTGCTGTCGACGCAACAGCCGGTTCAATCACTTCGGCTCATGCACTAGCGCTTCCACATTGGTCTTTCGACGATAGACGACACGGTTATGTGTTTTTCAGCGCATGCACCTTGCTTGTCGATGACCGGCGTCTTACGTCGTCGCCCACGACTGTCGTTGTCGTTGCTGTCGACCGCACTCATTCGCCGCTGATGCTGCGATTCTTCTGAGCCGGTCTGTCCAGAGTGACGCAGATGTTCGTGGCGGCACGGCGAACTTGGCGATGGGAAGTCCTTGCGAGGGTCGTTTGGCTGGCCACTGACGTCATCCTTGTTGCCTTGCACGAACGAGTAATTCACAGTGTCGGCGTGGATGAATGCGGAAGCAGTTGAACTGTCGAAGGTTGGCTGTGTATCGCGGTCTGAGACTGGCGGCGGAAACAGTCTCAACGAGCGCGGCGAACAGTAGACGACATGCTGTCGGCATTGGTCGTGGAGCGTCGTCGGCGACTCCGCGAGCTCAGTAGGGTGACGTTGTTCATGAATGTCGTTTCGCTGCCGCTGCTGATTCGAGCTGGATGATTTAGCGACGGATGTTGCGTGGTTGGCATGGGTGGATGGCAGACGACCTGCACGACCGAGTGACATGCTGTCAGCTGATCGAGACTGCGAGGCATGAGTCGAGCGACGTCTGTCACGTCGCTGATTAAATCGACCTGAAGATGTGCTGGCTTCTCTCAATGAGCGGCGTGACGCGGGGTCCGATGATGGTTGCTGGTTGCTATGTGTCTGACTACGTTGGCGCTGTTTTTCTCGTCCTCCCACGAAGCACGACTGACGACACGAGGACGACATACGTCGGTCCACTGACTGTCCGTGTTTGTCTTTGCCATCATCGCGTGACACGCGGCGCCTTGTAGCTGACGACGAGTTCTGGCGTTTGACAGTGGCGTTGCCGGTCACTGGTGGAGAGCGACTGTTGCGTGACGCTAAAGCCATGGATCCAGTCAACTGAGAGCTCTGAGCCAGTTCGTCTCGCTGTCGCGCTTCCTTGCCGCATCTGCGCTCTATTTCGCCAGATCTCTTCAAAGCACCTGATGCTGAGTTGCACTTGTAGCGCTGCTGGGTCGACATTCCTTTCGGTTCCACTTCACGGTGTCTGTCAACGGGAGTTGATTTGTGATGGCGTTGTCTCGACTCGGCATCGTCGACTGTAATGAACTGCGCAACCTCATCAGCCGGCCGTGAGTACAGCGTGCTGACATCGTCGGTAAGCTCAATGACAGCGCATCTATCTGATTCGGCGCCGCTGGTTACATCGTGGTCAGTGACGCTGCCGATCCACTGATCAGGCGCCGTGGTCAGAGCGACCTCGGAGCAGTCGTGGAACGACGACTTTGAACAGTCAGAATGACTGCTATCAACACCAGGCAGCTGATAGGACTGCTTGCGCTGCTGGTCGTCATTATCGCGTTCATATTGATTCGGCTGATGATCGCTCGTGTCGCGGCTCGACCGTCTTCCTTGTTCGGTCATCGTCGATGATCTCCATGCACATGGCGACTTCTGTGGACGCGAACATGTCTCTGAAATCAGCCTTTCTCTGACACTGTTTCTCCGAGAACTGTTCGCGCTGGACTGGCGCTCATTACTGTTGTCGTCAATGTGAGTTACTCTTGTCTTCACCCTAGATGCCGGAGAACTGGCTTGTGATGCCGGCGCACTTCGACCGCAGCATTGATGCGATGGCGGTGCAGGCGACGCGTCAATGCGCGCTATCATGTCGTCGACGTGGCTCGATATCGCAAAGTTATCCAGAGTGTTATAGGAGGCCGTTGCAGCAGTGGCAGCACATGACCAGTTGTGGGTAGCCATTGCCTGGACACTGGACGATGACTGATCGCGAACACATCCCATGTCATCAGAAGACGACGACGATGATGGTCCAAGAGGTTCGCCGACGCAGCGTTTGCCTGATGATGATGTCTTCTTTGCAGAGTCGCTGTCGCTGCTGCTGAAACATAAGTCCAGTTTAAGATTTTCAACTGTGTCTTCCATCGTTATTGAGCGACGATCAACAGAATCCGATTGTTTGTGCATTTCGGAAGTAATGAGCACGTCACCGAGCCTCAACGGATGTGTTGGCAAAGTGGATGTTTCGGCTGCACTTAAACTTTGGTTCTGAGCACGAGACTGGTAACTTGTGATGTTTGGAGACCGGAAACAGCTGTCTGTTGGAGTTGACCGAATGTTACCTTCAGCTGACGTCTTCGACGTCAGTTTGCGTTTAGCCGAGGTAGCCGAAAGCTTCGGGGAAGGAACCAACTGACAGTTGTCGGAGAGTGCAGCTACGCACTTCATTGCTTCTACGGTGAGCGGCAACTTAGTGGACAGATGTTCTGAGACGGTCCGGCGTGCAGGCAGCAGCGTGTCCGATGTCTGCGTGTCGACTGAATTAACAGACACTGCACCGTGATTGCTCATGCCGCTGCTCTTCCTGTCGACCGTCTTTATTCGGTGCAGTGTTGTCGGCGTCGACTCACGCGATGATGACTCTGGTGTGAACTGGTTCTGTCCGTTCCACGCCCATCGAGGGACGACCGCTTTGATGAGCACCACCTTGTGACTGCCACTCTGTCGAACTGGCGTCAGCGCTGACTCCACAGTGGCGTCCTGGTAATGCGTCTCCAGAATGGGACAGTCAATCATCAGTCCTGTATGTCGACTTTTTACCTTAACGAGACCCACCATCAAGCTCGATCTGTCGTGATCATTTGCCATTGATGTCGTAGCGGGGCTTGTGGATTGGTTCGCTGCTTCTTTTTCGTTTTTACTGCTTGTGAGGCTCATAGATGCACTTCCCTGCCTTGAAGCCGAATTCACTGGTGATGTTACTTTGAGCGTGTCGGTGCTAAGCAGAGAAGTCAGTGTCACCTTTGGCGATCCGTCGGTTATTGCACGTTGGACAGTGTCCATATGATTATCCGAAGTGATCGACTTCTGACTGCTGCTGGATAGGTGTACATCGGGCAAAAGAGAAGCGGGTGTAGTTGGTGCATCTGTGTTGTGGTTGGCCATGTTTTCGCTGAGCATCGTTGCGTCATTCACCGTCGGCGAACATTGATGCGACGAAGACGCCGCTGACTGTGACGTAGTCGATGGCGACGGCAGACTGCGTGGCTGAGTGTCGACGCGTGGGATGTTGTTTTGCTGTGCTGTGACGACAGTGTGCAATGAACTGAGTGCGCTCTGGATTCGTGGCGGCGTCGACGTTTCTTCATTTGTCGTCCACGTCTCCATTGAACTGGACACTACAAGGCCGCCGCCGATGATTGTGTCAGTGGTGTCGTTCAAGCCAAACGGATATTTCAGTGTTGGAACCGGAGCGGTCGTAGCAACGCCCATGCCAGTTATCCCATTCGATGCGTCTCTCTTGACATCAGATTCGTCGTTGTTCTTCGGCTGGTCAACGATGTTCAGCTCATCCGCTCCATGGCCGTATGTTACGGAGTTCGACAGAGCAGAAGGAGCAACTGCAGTGTCGCAGCAGCTGTTGGCATGCTGTTTCGACGACGACGCCGAACGGAGCCGTGCTCTGTTCAGTCGTCGGCTGCCATTGATAGTGGGCGCGGGTATCAGTTGACGACCAGCGCCGTAGCCCCACGGTGGAAGGTCAAGCAGCGGCTTGACTCTCAGCGATCGCGATGCTGGGACAGATGTTGCTCTTGACAAGATGTTTCGTCGTTCAGCCTGATTCCGGTAAGAATGCGTCATGACAGTCGGCGGACACGTACGCAGACTGACGTCACTGACGCAACCAGAAACTCATTATGGAGCGACTGACACCGATCTCTGCACATTTTGAATGCCACCATGGAGTTAGCTACTGCGTTCCAATGTGATTTTCGACACAGTAAAGAGGCCATAAATTGTCGACAATTCATTTAGGCCTAGTATGGTTTTTAGTTTTTACATTCATCATTCTCTGTTTACTATAGAATAGATGCATAATTTAGACATAATATTTTTATTCTAACTCGCTTTGTGACAAGTATTATAATCGACCTAATTGTTTTTAACCCTCGATCAGGCCGGCAACATAATTTGGACGACGTACGCCGGCAACGGGGGGAGGGAGAAGGTAAATTATCCCTCCCCACATACTTACACTGTTGTAACTTTTGAACCGTTCCGGATATTAACACGAAACTTTTACACCTGATGTGTGAATAAATTTTCTATACGTTTGTCCCACTGTAGCCTAAATATCATGTGACCTCCGCGTCATTTATAACGTCACCGGAAATGCTAAAATGCTACAACCTACTTACAGTAGCTGCGTTTTAGTTACCGTGTATTGCACAGCGCTTCACGCGGAGTTTCGTTTGCGGCCGACGTAAAACGATTGTTAGTCAGTGGCGGATTAACCATTGTTCCAATTGTGCCATGGCATGGGGCCCCCTGAAGGGCCCCCGACCTCCCTACATTTTTGGCACGGGGGCGCGTTGACTCCACTGTCTTGATATATTCATAATATTCTCCAAATGAAATGAAGTCTGCGAGGAGGCTCGGCTCGCTATCAATCTTTTATAAAAATGATCGTGTGTTCTATTACACTGACTAAAATATAGTAACAATCTGCAAAAACTCACTTACTTAATGTTGTTGTTGCATAGGCGCATCCATAGGGGGGTTGGGGGGGTCCGGACCCCCCAGAAATTTAGCCAGGGGGGTCCGGGGGGTCCGTGTCCGAGTTAACTACCCTCAGACTCCTTTGATAAAACAAGTCTTGTATTTGTATTTTATGATGGATACAGCTGAAAATATAAATG
>Ga0056115_1001452_pt1 | contig 11303 bp, 13 predicted proteins | sample WorMetOlspDAHAB1_FD_77007 | JGI IMG/M metagenome (GOLD analysis project Ga0056115, IMG submission 77007) | Marine gutless worms symbiont microbial communities from Max Planck institute for Marine Microbiology, Germany - Olavius sp. DAHAB.1 ... | reverse complement strand
GAAATAAAGTGCAAGGCTTTTTGAGGTTATCGGTTGTTTTTCTATCACTTTTGGCCGAAAATATAGCACTTTATTATAATTTATTCAATAGTTTATCTTTATTTCAGCAGACTCTAACTAATCAATTTTGAGACAAAGTGGTCAGCTCCGGGTGAACCGGAATATTATCAATCGAAATCGTAATGTGGCAATAATAGAAACTGGTTAAATAACAGTTAACATGGTGATAATCAAGGCTTGTTTTCGTTTCTTGACTTTTGACAGGGTGCAGGATAAATATCGAATTATGTCGAAACTGATTAAAACAGGCGATGTTGTCATCGGCCGGGGAGCGCCGTTGGCGATTGTTTCAGGTCCTTGCGTAATCGAAGATTATGAGACCACCCGGCATATTGCGGCAACGATTAAGGAGATAACAGACAAACTGGAAATACCGTTTATTTTCAAGGCCTCCTATGATAAAGCCAACCGCACCTCGCTAACATCTTATCGCGGACCGGGATTGGAGGACGGACTAAAAATTCTGGCGGAAATAAAGAAAGAATTTAATATCCCCATCCTTTCGGATGTTCATCGTATCAGTGAAATTTCGGCTGCGTCCCGGATATTGGATATCATACAAATCCCGGCCTTTCTGTGCCGTCAGACTGATGTTATCATTGAAGTGGCCCGCAGCGGTAAAGTGGTAAATATCAAGAAAGGACAATTTCTGGCGCCCTGGGATATGACCAATGTGGTGGCGAAAATCACCTCGACCGGGAACCATAACATAGTGATTACCGAACGGGGCACCATGTTTGGCTACAATAATTTAGTAGTAGATTTTCGCGGATTTATGATTATGCGCCAAACCGGTTATCCGGTCGTATTTGATGCCACTCACAGTGTTCAGCTGCCCGGAGGTGCCGGCTCCAGCTCCGGGGGTCAACGGGACTATGCCCCGATGCTGGCCAGAGCGGCAGTTGCTGCAGGTGTCGACGGAATCTTTATGGAGGTTCACAGAGATCCTGACCAAGCTCGCTGTGATGGTCCCAATTCGTTGAAATTAGACACCATTTTTGACCTGCTAACCCAGCTCAAATCCATTCACGGGACCATCAGCCGCCGCTAGGCAAAAGCCGCTGCCCCGCGATATATGGGACAAATCCTTAGATCCTTAAAAGTTATATCTTTGCTTTCTATGCAAAAAAATTGGCTGCGGCTGTTGCTACTCTTAATAAAGGACGGAGCAAAGCGACATCAACTGCGCCTCCGGCGGATCAATTTTCAATCTTCAATTCCGGCTTGTCCGGGTTAGGTAAGTGGGAAAATCTCCCTTGCATTAGTAATTTAAATCACCAATATATAACTGCTATGAATACATCCGCCTTTCCGGAAAAATTAAAGGAAATTCAATTGCTGTTGCTGGATGTTGACGGGGTTCTCACCGACGGCAGCATTATTTACAGCGAAGAAGCCAGTGAAATTAAAGTGTTTAATGTCAAAGATGGTTTTGGTTTAAAGCTGGTAATGTCGGCGGGGATCAAGGTCGGTCTGGTAACCGGCAGAACATCAAAAGCCCTTCATCGCCGCTGTAGTGATCTTGGAATAAGATATATATATGACGGCGTCCAGCAAAAAGCACAGTTACTGGATAAAATCGCCGCAGAAACAGGAGTGGGTGCCGACAACGCGGCCTTCATTGGTGATGACCTGCCCGACCTTCCGCTGATGAGACGCATCGGTCTATCTATTGCTGTGGCTGATGCACATGAATTGGTCCGCCACTATTCGGATTGGGTCACCTCGGCTCCAGGTGGTCGCGGCGCGGTCAGGGAGGTCTGTGATGCGTTGTTGAAAGCCTGCGGGAAATGGGATGAATTGATGAGCCAGTATTAGAGTATCAATTGTGCATTCTCTTTATTATATGTCCGAATATTTCTCTTATGAAACTACATCGTTTATTACAAAAATGTAGGGCGGGCCTCCGTGCCCGCTGATACCGGTCGGCACGGAGGCCGACCCTGCTATAGCCTATGATTAAAGTTTCATTTTCGATATGACCGACCGTTTTTTTGCCGAGGACTGGGCTGAACCTTGTACCCTGAATCCAGAACCCAGAACCTTGAACCCTGAGCCCAGAACCCTGAACCCCGAACCTGCTTCTTAAATGAAGATCAAAAAATCAAGCATCATCTTGCTGATTATTATCCTGCTGGCCATTGGCACCGTCGTGGCGGTTTTCGTTGGTTACCGCACAGTTTCGAATGCGCCTGAAATGCTGCTTTCTTCCATCAAAGACGGTGCTAATTTGTCCCTGGGAAAGATTCGGCAGACAGCCACTCGCGACGGTAAAAAAGAGTGGAGCCTGGAGGCCGGATCAGCCCATTATATAGAGAATGAAAAAAAGGCTGTATTGAAAGACCTGTTTATTACCTATTTTCTAGAAGATGATCGCAAAGCTTACCTGAACGCCGATCAGGGAATTTTAAACACGGACACAAATGACATTGAATTTTCAGGCAACGTAGAGATAAGAAATGAGGAATACCGTCTAAAGACGGAACAATTAAACTATGAACACAAACGGCGTTTGATTTTCACCAACAACCGGGTAAATATTTCCGGTGATACCGCCGAGTTATCTGCAGATTCGGCCAGCTATGACCTGGTAGCCGACAAAATCGTTTTGACAGGAAATGTAGAGACTGCTATATCATGTGATTTTGAACCGATTAACGGATTGAACAAACCCTAATGCTGCCGAATTGAAATTTACAATAACGTTACCCAGTTATTAACCTAATGGTTGCAATTTTAAACCAACTCATTTAAAATTAAAAAAATTGATCATTTCGGCACAAAAATTGCCGGACAACGGAAAGGTCGTTATTGACGATCGAGGGAACGCTGATTATTCTACAAATCTAAAGATAAAACACATCCGCAGGTAATATGGCACTTGAACTGAGACAACAACTTAAATTGACCCAGCAGCTGATTATGACGCCGCAGCTTCAAATGGCTATTAAGCTGCTGCAGTTGTCCAGGTTGGAACTAATGGAAACGATCCGCACCGAGTTGGAAGAAAATCCGGCTCTGGAAGAAGTGCCGGAAAGCGTTTCTGCCGAAAATTTGGGTGAACAAACCGATAGCTCACCCGAAGAAGTACCGGCTGAAAAAGAAGTCACCATCGAGGAAAAACTCCAGCAGGATATTGATTGGAGCGATTATCTGGATGAGTATAATACTCCCGGACGGGTGCACTTCGAAGCCGAGGACCGGGATACTCCGCGTTTTGAATCCTTCATTGCCCGCAAAGAGTCCCTCAACGATCACTTGCTCTGGCAATTCATCATGACCAAGCCGAACAAGGAAGAAGAACGCATTGCGAGCCTGATTATCGGCAATTTAAATAAGGACGGCTATTTGCATGTGTCGACTGAAGAAATTGCTGAAACCAGCGGATCATCGCTTGAAAATATCGAAAAAGTTCTATCACTGATGCAAACCTTCGATCCCATTGGTGTTTGTGCCAGGGATCTGAGTGAGTGTTTGCTGATACAGGCCAACTATTTGGGCCTGCAAGATACGATTGTCACCGAAATCATCACCAATCATCTCTCGAATCTGGAAAAGAAAAATTACAAGCTTATCTGCAAGACCTTGAAAAAGAGCATGGATGAAATCGTATCCGCGGTCAATGTAATCACAAGCCTGGAGCCCAAACCCGGGCGCGAGTTCAGTGATGAGACCCCGCAATACATCAATCCGGACATTTATGTTTATAAACTTGAAAACGATTTTGTCATCATGCTCAATGACGACGGCATGCCGAAACTGCGTGTGAATTCTTTTTATAAAAATTCCATCACACGCGGTAAAAAAATCTCCGGGGATGCCGAAGATTATATCCAGGATAAAATGAGGTCGGCGGCCTGGTTGATAAAAAGCATTCACCAGCGTCAAAAAACCATTTACCGCGTCATGGAAAGCATCCTGCGTTTTCAGCGGGAATTTTTTGAACAGGGAATTTCCCGGCTAAAACCGATGGTACTCAGGGATGTAGCCCAGGACATCGGCATGCATGAATCGACCATCAGCCGGGTGACAACCAATAAATATGCGTTCACCCCCCAGGGTATTTTTGAATTGAAGTATTTCTTCAATAGCTCAATCCGGCGATCGCATGGCGGAAGCATCGCATCGGCCAGTGTTCAGGACAAAATCAAACAAATCATAATGGGCGAAGATCCCAAAAAACCCTACAGTGATGATAAAATCGCACAAATATTGAAAAAAGATGAAATTCATATTGCACGCAGGACTGTGGCTAAATATCGTGAAATGCTAAAAGTTTTGCCATCCAACAAACGCAAACAGATATAAGGAGGTCTAAACGTATGCAGACATCCGTCACGTTCAAGAATCTTGACCCCTCTGATAATTTGAAATCATATGTTGGCGATAAGTTAGACCGATTCGACAAATTTCTTGACAATCCGGCCGAAGCCAATGTCGTTCTGGCGGTCGAAAAATTTCGCCACATTGCGGAAATCAACATTTCAGGTGACCGACTCAGCATCATTGGCAAAGAAGAAACGGTTGACATGTATTCGGCCATCGATATGGCGCTCGACAAACTTGAAAAACAGATTAAGAAAAACAAGCAAAAAATCAGAGAACGCAGATCAGTAGCGAAAAACCGCAATCGATCGATGCCCGATGAGGATATCACCCTACCTGACGAAGACATCGAACGGCAAATCAAAATTCGCAACATCGAATATAAACCGATGGATATCGAAGAAGCTGTTTTACAAATGGATCTGATTGAAAATAATTTCCTGGTGTTTACCAATGCCAGGTCTGATCAAATAAATGTATTGTACCGGCGGAGAGACGGCCATTACGGCTTGATTCAGCCCAGTTCGTGATTATAATAAACGGTTCATCGATGACTATTTCCCATTTGCCGGTTTGATATCGTTCAGGTCGAACCGGTTTAAATTGCAATAATATGTTGATATGAAAATTTGTGAAGTACTGCAGAAGGAAGCAATTCTGGCCGATTTGAAGGGCCAGAATAAAAAGGGGATTCTGGAAGAGCTTGTCGCCCCGGTGGCTGAAATTGCCGGCGTCCATCAGGAGGATCTGGTCAAAGTCCTGCTGGAAAGAGAGCGACTCGGCAGTACCGGAATCGGCGGCGGCATTGGTATTCCACACGGCAAGATGAAAGGTCTTGATTCGCTGGTTCTGGGTTTCGGACTGAGTCGCAAGGGAGTTGATTTTGAATCGCTGGATGGAAAGCCGGCGCATATCTTTTTTCTTCTGATTACACCTGAAAATTCAACGGGTCTTCATTTAAAACTTCTGGCTCGGATATCCAGAATTCTGAAAAATGAGCCTTTCAAAGATAGACTTTTAAATGCCTCTGACCGCGATGAAATTCTAAGTATTATCAAAGGGGAGGATGAAGAATTTTAACTGCTGAAATGAGTTAAAAGTGAAAACAAAAGTTATCTTCATCATTACAGGTCTTTCAGGCTCCGGAAAAAGCACGGCTTTGGCCGCTTTAGAGGATGCCGGATTTTATTGCATTGACAATATGCCGGTTGACCTGTTGCCCAAATTTCTGGAAACGCCGTTAGAGCGTGATTCTGATTTTGCCGGAATAGCGCTGGTGATGGATTTGCGCGAAAAAGGCTTTCTTGCCAGATACGGCAAAGTTTTTAGCGAGATCAGAAAGAAGGGCTATTTTTTTGAAATCCAGTTTCTTGAAGCTGAAGAAGAAATTCTGGTTCAGCGCTACAGCGAAACACGCAGACAACACCCCGTGTCAGCCGGCAAAAGCTTGCTGGACGACATCCTGCTGGAAAAAAAACAGCTGGAAGACTTGAGATCGGCAGCCGATCTGGTGATCGACACCAGCCAATTTAATGTGCACGAACTCAAGTCAAAAATATTGAACATCGCCCAGATAAGTAGAAAAAATGTGCCCATGCACATCAATGTTCTATCGTTTGGTTTCAAGTACGGGATACCATTCGATGCCGATCTGATCATGGACGTGCGTTTTTTAGCAAATCCGTATTTTATTCCGGAATTAAAGGAGCTTGATGGTGAAGCACAAAAAATTATAGATTTTGTTTTAGGCCACGCTGACACCCGCACTTTCCTTGAAAAATATCTGAATCTGCTAGATTATTTACTCCCGTTGTACGAAAAGGAGGGAAAGGCCTATTTAACAATTGCGCTCGGCTGTACCGGGGGTCGGCACCGTTCTGTAACGATTGCCAGAACGATTTACGAACACATCCTTGCCATGGGAAAAACTGTGGAACTCAATCACCGCGACCGATCCCAGCCTGCGTAGATCAGAGATAATTCAACCTATATCCATTGGCAGACAGATAGACAGAATAAAAAAAGTTGCATGGTGAAAAATGATCGGTATTGTTATCGTCACACATAGCCAGCTTGGTGATGCATTGATAGGAGCGGCCGAATTTATTATCGGCAATCGTCCTGAAGCGCTGGAATCGGTCTCGATTGATCTGAGTCAGAACGCGGATATACTGCGCACCAAAATAGCCCAGGGAATCAAGAAGGTCGAAGGGCAGGAAGGCGTTCTTATTCTAACGGACATGTTCGGAGGCACGCCCTCCAATCTGAGCTACTCGTTTCTGGAAGAAGGTCACATCGAAGTTTTATCCGGTGTCAATCTCCCTATTTTAATCCAGGCGGCAAGCTTGCGGGACAAGAACATGAAACTCGACGAGCTGGCAGCAAAACTGGAAGTCTTTGGCAAAAAAAGTATTTCACTGGCCAGCGGAATACTTAAGGGCAACAAGCGGAGTTAATCGTGAGCAGTTGGCAGCTTGGTACCATAAACCAGGCCGATGAGCTTGAGCCTATTCTGGCCATTGAACAGCGTTCGTTTCGGCGGCCCTGGGGTCGTCTTTCCTTCGAGGGGGAGCTGGCCTGTCAAAATTCCGGCAACTATATTGTCAAATCGGACGCAAACGGCACCGGCGAACAGGTGGTCGCATACGCCTTTTTTCGTCGGGCATCCGACGAACTACACCTCTTAAAGATAGCCGTCAGCCCCGCTTGGCGGGAAAATGGGATCGCCACCCGGCTACTTGAACGTTGTTTTGCAAACAGTGCGAAGCAGGGAGCAGCTTCGGTTCATCTTGAAGTTCGCCCATCAAACACCGCAGCCATTGAGCTTTACCTGAAACTCGGGTTTGAAACAATCGGTCGACGGCACAAATATTATCCAGACACGAAAGAAGACGCAGTATTGATGATGAAAAATCTAAAGGAGGAATTATGAGTATTAAACTTGGTATTAATGGTTTTGGCAGAATCGGTCGTATGGTTTTAAGATCTGCCCTGAAACATCCGGATGTGGAAGTTGTGGCAATTAACGATTTGACTGATTCGGAAACAATGGCCTACCTGTTAAAGTATGACTCGGTTCATGGCCAGCTGGATGTGGAAGTTACCGCGCAAGAAGACAGTATCCAGGTCGGTGACAAATCGATTGCCATCCGCTCCGTAAAAGACCCGGAGAAAATTGGCTGGGGTGATTTTGAAGTGGATATTGCCGCTGAATGCACCGGCATTTTCAGGGATCGGGAAGGCGCCTCAAAACATCTGGCAGCCGGAGCCCGCAAAGTGCTTATATCCGCACCGGCCGGCAACCCGGATATTACGATTGTTATGGGGGTAAACTCCAACCAGTATGATCCCCGACAGCATCACATCATTTCTAATGCTTCCTGCACTACTAATTGCCTGGCACCGGTTGCCAAGGTGCTGCTGGAAAATTTTGGGCTGCAGCACGGGCTGATGACCACCATTCATTCCTATACCGGTGATCAGCGATTGCTTGATTTCCCTCACAAGGACCTTCGTCGCGCCCGGGCGGCAGCGCTGTCCATGATCCCCACCACAACCGGCGCTGCCAAAGCCGTCGCGCTGGTATTACCGGAGCTTTCCGGCAAGCTCAACGGCCTGGCCATACGCGTGCCCACCCCCAATGTATCGCTGGTGGACCTGGTGGCAACGGTTGATAAAGCGGGCGTTACCGTCTCAGATGTAAACGCGGCCTTGAAACAGGCATCCGAAGAATCCCTGGCCGGCTATCTGGGTTACAGCGACAAACCGCTGGTCTCGGTTGATCACAATGGTTGCTCGCTGTCTTCCATCGTGGATGCACCCACCACCTATGTCATCGAAGACATGGTCAAAGTGCTCTCCTGGTACGATAATGAAACCGGTTACTCCTACCGCATGGTCGACCTGGCCGCGATGGTGGGGAAAGAACTATAGAAGGCAGACGACAGAACACAGAGTACAGACAACAGAAGACTGAGGACAGAAATCAGAGAACAGAGGTCAGAAGATAAGAGGTTGAGAAGGTGAGGAAGGAAGTCGGAAGGTCGAATGCGGAAGGCGGAAAAATTTGAGCCTTGACCTTTCAGCTTTGAGCCTTGAACCTTGAGCTTTCAGCTTTGAGCCTTGAGCTTTCAGCCTTGAACCTTGAGCTTTCAGCCTTGAGCTTTCAGCCATTGACTCATATCAGTTAACTCGGAACTATCAATTTAAACCTTGCAGCAAAGGAATAGCTTTATGAATACTCGCACACCACTTATTGCCGGCAACTGGAAAATGTACAAAACCAATGCCGAAGCCGTGGCAACCGCCGGCCGTCTGGTTGAGCTGGTCGCAGACACGTCTGATGTGGATATCATGATTGCACCGGTATTCACTGCTATTGATCCGGTTTCAAAAGTTGTTGACGGCAGCCGGGTGGGTTTGGGAGCCCAGAATTTGTACTGGGAAAAAGAAGGTGCCTACACCGGAGAAATTTCTGCCGACATGCTGATTTCCGCTGGATGCCAATACGTGATTATCGGCCATTCGGAAAGGCGCCAATATTTCGGTGAAACCGATGAAACCGTCAACAATAAAATCAGTGCAGCCATCTCCGCTAATCTGATTCCGGTTTTTTGCATCGGCGAATCCGAAGCTGAACGCGAATCCGGTAGTACATTTTCTGTGCTTGACAAACAGGTTAAAGACGGGTTAAAAGAAAAGGTTGTTGAAGACCTCGGTTCATTGGTCATCGCCTACGAACCGGTTTGGGCAATCGGAACCGGCAAAACGGCCACCAGCGATCAAGCTCAGGAAGTGCATCAATATATCCGTTCGTTGATCGACGACATTTTTGGCACGGCACTGGCCGGCTCCGTCAGGATTCTTTACGGTGGCAGCGTGAAGCCGGCCAATGTTACGGAATTGATGGCAATGCCCGATATCGATGGTGCCCTGGTTGGCGGCGCCAGCCTGGATGCCGAATCATTCAGTCAGATTGTAAAATTTTAATAGAAGGAAATTGGAGGCAATTTAAGACGTTCAATTTTGTTCAAGATCAAGGAAGGCAAAAATTTTACCCACAGACATACAGTTAGTATTTCGCGGATTGAAATTTTAGCCTGACACAGAGATTGGGCAAAAGGGGATGTTATAAATAGTCTCCAAAAGAAAATTATGACGATTTTTTTAATTGTAATTCACGTCCTTGTTTGTATCGCGCTGATCATGATTGTTTTGCTCCAGACGGGCAAAGGGTCAGATATGGGAGCCGCCTTCGGCGGCGGATCGAGCCAGACCCTGTTTGGCAGCACCGGCGCCTCAACGTTTTTAAGCAAAGCAACCACCGGCGCCGCCATTATATTTATGGTCACCTCGCTGGGACTGGCATGGATGTCCAGTCATCGCACAGGGTCAGAGTCGGTTGTCACCGCCCCCCCTGCCCCGATTGAGAGTTCAGCCCAACCGGCAACGACCCCGCCGCCCACAACCGAAGGCAGCGGCTCGCAGCCGGCCAAACAGTCAGAGTAGTGCATAGCTGTACTTTAAAACGTGCCGAAGTGGTGGAATTTGGTAGACACGCTATCTTGAGGGGGTAGTGGGCCACGCCCGTGCCGGTTCAAGTCCGGCCTTCGGCACCAACCAAAAAAGAGAAGCGGTTTCAGTATGTTACTGAAGCCGTTTCTTAATATGCGATTTTAGGCCTGATTTTCGCACCGTGTAAACAGGAAAACAAATATCCTTTAAGATTGGCTATCCTCGATTTCATAGCCTATGGCGCGATAACCTTTAATTCTCCGATCGTACATTCTTTCAGAACCGGTACATTCAAATCCGCGTAATCGTAAATCACTACCTTCTTTTTGCTTTCGTGGATTCTGTGCAAACGACCGGCGTATTGATTTAGAGTACCTCTCCAGGAAATTGGCAAAGTCAAAAATAAGGTATCAAGCCTTTCGTCGTCAAATCCTTCTCCTAAATACCTGCCGGTAGCAATGACCGCTTTTTCAGCGTCATCTGGAAGAGATTTAAGTGCGTTTAATGCTGTCTGCCGCTGCTTTTTCCCCATTCCACCTTTCATTACAATTAGATCTGTAATTTTGCCTTCAAGCAAACTCTTTAGTGTTTCAAGATGCTCCACACGGACAGTCAGGATATCCTGACTCGGAAAAAATCGATCGTAGGAACGAAATCCCATCTCAGGTCGAGTCTCCATTGTCCTGAGTCAACAAAAAGGCACCCAATTGACGCGCGAGTATTGCCGGTATCGGTTCGGAAAAAAAGATCCAGATATGACCGCCATTTCCTGATCTTGATCTTTCGAGTGCAGCAGGCAAATTAAACGTTTCACAGGTTTTCAGATAAGCTATAGAATCCTCTTTCCATGTTTCCTTGTCAAAATCGACTGCCAGAAACCAGCAGCTTTCATCGACAAGCATCGGATACACACCGATTACAAATTCACGCCGGTATCGGTCAGCTGTATCAATGCCAAGCAGATGGTTTCGGATCACTTCGTCCGAAAGCGGTATAAAATCCCTGTTTTCACAATCACCGCACTTGATTTTGGGTTTTTGACAAATAGGCTTGATCCACTCATTTCGGCAGGCCGGCTGGTACCCGCTTTTACCGGTACGTTGACTTTCAAAGCGTCTTGGGTAGACATCTTCCCTGCCTCGGAACAACGAGCGAAAAAGAGAAATCTTTTGTTTCTGGGTTGAATCATTTGTTACGTTTGATTCAGGCGGCCGGTCAAACGGAAGCTGTTCATCGGCGATTGATTGCTTCAGGTCCTTAAGCTGCCTGATTCTATCTTGAAGTGCTGTTCTTTTTGCATCAAGACCTGCAAGTTCCCTCTCTGCAATACGGATCTGCTTGTTGATTGTTTCTTGGTCCTTCAATAGCAACCCCTTTAATATTGCTAATTCTTAGAATCTAAT
>Ga0056115_1001451_pt1 | contig 11303 bp, 7 predicted proteins | sample WorMetOlspDAHAB1_FD_77007 | JGI IMG/M metagenome (GOLD analysis project Ga0056115, IMG submission 77007) | Marine gutless worms symbiont microbial communities from Max Planck institute for Marine Microbiology, Germany - Olavius sp. DAHAB.1 ... | reverse complement strand
TTTTATATTGCCAACGTGCTACCTCTTCAATGGGCACAGTTAACAAAAACAGTTCATACAGCCCGGTTGGGCCTTGAGTTTGTCTTATTGTGTATTTTTAGGTTGAATGATTGCTCTTTATGTCGGTGTATGTTTCGTTTTACCTTAGACAGTTGAGTCGTTTCCCTTCATGTTTTGGCACTGGCGTAACAAACTTAAATGAGCCCCCTTCGAGCTTTTTGCTCCCTCGCCGTTGCTGCGGTTTAGGAGCTGGCTCCATCCCTTTTAGGGCCATTGTGAACAAAAAGCAATGCGAAACGAGGGGGTTATTTATGTCGCTGGTCATCCACTACTGAGTAGGAGATGTACAAGACTCCCAGGGTGCTTCCATTTTCCAAAACATAAACTAAACTATAACTTTTAAAAGCACGATATAGCCTCATTGTGCTGAAAGTGCCGTTAAACTCCAGTCGATCGATCAATTATCTAGTCGAGCACTGCGTAAATGCTAATTTGTGGGGGACTATTTCAATCCTCTCATTAAGCTTTAGGGTAAGTACACAGGATAGGATTATTGTCAGTTATGGTTTGGAGCTTCTGATGCTATGAGAGTTTTATGGGTTTTTTTGTGTTGAAATTTATAGCACTGTATACATATATAAGCTGGTGTTATACACTGTGATTATATGTTTGTATGTACTTTGTACAGCATTTGTTAGTGGTGAGTACCTCGTGAAGTGGCAAGGTTTGCCGTACTCCGAGTGCACGCAGGAAGACTGTGATCTCATTCGACGGCAGTTTCCAGACGCAGTTGCTGAGTACAGTCGCAGGCAGAAGTCGACGTGTTTGCCCACCAAGAACTGCAGGGTAGATTTTTCTGATTAATTGGAATTTGAATAATCTGCATTTACGACGAACTAACATCTGATTAATTAGAACTAGTTAATTCACCCACATCTGGTCGATTGGCTTATTTCTTGGTAAAAAGTTAACGGTTCTGTTCAGTTCAAGAATTGAGTATGCAGCAATATCGCTTCGTAGAGCATGTTATCTTATGGTCTAAGCAGTCACAGGGACCATAGTCCTGATGAAACATAAATATTTGCAGCTGATGGCAGAATTTCCCAGGATGGATCGTGCAGAGTTGGAGGTAGAGAGTTCCAGATCACAGGTCCGGAAATTGAAGGAGCCTCATCAGGATGTGGCTTTGTTGGGAGCTAATTGAACAGGATTAACTTTGGTGGCTTTGTTCTGCAAACTGTGTTATAAATTTGACCGGGTTTTTTGCTGACCCATGTTTAAGTGTGGCCTACCCTGTTAACGCATATGTCCCTGTAGAAATACAGTGTGTCTGAAGCCTCGTTCTGGTTTTTACAGTAGTCACTGCATGGTGTTGCCCGCAGGCATTGAAAGTCCGTCCGAAGTTCACGGAATTGAAAACTCAGCCAGAGTACTTGGGAGACGAAGATGGCAAGGTGGAGTTACGAGACTATCAGCTGGAAGGCTTGAACTGGCTGCTGCATTCATGGTGCAAGTATGTAGCTTGACAAACTCCTGCATGGCATGTTGGGTGGTAAACTCTATTTACTGAGTGTTCTTTACCTCGTTCAGTTCTTTACCTTGTGTGGCCTCAACTGTGGTCAGTCCACGGTATGCAAATTTAAACTGTTGTGATAAAACTCTATGAGCCCACCACATTCTGATTCAGCTCGTTCTACTGCTCTGTAGACCTTGTTTGAAAAACGTTTCATCACATCTCTGTTACTCTGTATCTTGCTAACTTTGCACTGTCTACGTGTGCTTTTGCCCATATTGTCCAAATTTTAAAAATCACCAATATTGCATTTTACACATCCCTCAATCGTCTTTAAAAACCTTGATTAGTGTGGTCGGCTGCTGATTTCCGGAGGTTTCATGGGTCTTGTAAATGAGTGAGTTGATGACTGTGTGGTGCCTGGCAGGGAGAACGGTGTGATTCTAGCCGACGAGATGGGGCTCGGCAAAACCATCCAGATCATTGCGTTCTTATCGGTGTTGATGGACTCGTACCATGTGTACGGTCCGTTCCTGCTGGTCGTTCCACTGTCGACGCTGGTGACGTGGCAGAGGGAGTTCCAGACGTGGGCGCCACACATCAACGTCGTCATCTACATCGGCGACATAAAGAGCCGCAGCCTCGTAAGCTTAAGAGTCGATATTGGATGACATACTTTGTGGTGCTTAGGCATGCTCGGGAGACGTAGTATAAGCCCACACCGATTCCTGGCTGCCTGTCATAAGAGGTGACAAAGTCACTTTTGTTTTTTTTTGGCGTATTTGCATGTTATTGTGGTGTCTTATTTGTGTATTTTTCTGTTCTGTCTTATTAACTATTAACTTTCTTATCATATTGTGTTGCTTGTTTTGGTGGTGCTTATTTTCTGTGTTATTTACGTTTTTAGCTGTTTCTGGTGATTTTATTTTTTTTATTAGTTTTTACTTTATATGCTCTGTGTGCTATGTGTACAATGTCTATAATAAATAAATAATACAAATGTTATGCTTTTTAACCAACTAACTTTGCCTGAGTATCATATTGCTATGAATCTGCAATTACTGTGAGTTCTTTGAACATTCTGTCTGTATAATGTTTTGATTTGTGATTAATTTTTGCATCTTTTTGTTATGTTAAAAATTATAAAATGAATTAAAAAAGTCTTGATGAGAAGGTTCCTGTTCGGTGGTTGTGATATGGTGTTAATTAGCTGGTTAATCTCTAACCAACGAAACACTAAAGCCATTTCTACCGACATCCTATAATCTCAAATCTACTACTAAACAGCAAGAGTAGTTAACTTCCAGCTAAATATAATCGTGTGTGTCCAACATATCCCGCAACATTCATACGAGGCAGTGTAATTGCACCGTTTTTACAACTCACTGTTGTCGTTTTCCTGTTCCCTGTCCGGAAGTGAAATGTTGCATCTTTTGCATTTGCATGTATTTGCAGTGTCTGTGTGTGTGTGTTGTCAGATACGCGACTATGAATGGTGTCATTCGGGCAGCAAGAAGCTAAAATTTAACGTGATTGTGACCACATATGAGATCGTTCTCAAAGACAAGGTTGCTGCTGTGTAGCATGCATTTTTGTTCACCGGGGCCATTATCAGTCAGGAGGAATTTCTATAGTGCCTCCTACAGGGCGTGGACCAGGGCGTGTAACAGTGTTAAATATATAACGGAGAGAAAGAGGTAGAGTTTAAGAAGTTATACTTACTCTCTCTATATTTTGCCTGTCATGAACTGAGTCACTGAAGAGCGAGCTCTTTAAAGCCAAAACTTGAGAAAATGTTGCTAACGATTTGTTCGTTGCTGGGTTAAAAGGTGGCATAAGTACTTCATTTAATATCCACTAGATATTTATCCACTGCTCGTAAACTCATTTTCTTAATCTCTTACTCGCTGCTGTGTGCTGTCTATGTCTGATGCCATTTGTTGTATGGTCACAAGCAAAGATGTGTCAAAGTGTTTCATGTGTTGACATTGCAGTCGCTGCTTGATGCATTGAGCTGGGCCGTTCTGGGTGTCGACGAGGCTCACAGACTGAAGAACGACGATTCTCTGCTGTACAAGGTTCTGATGAATTTCGACACCAACTACCGGATGTTCATCACTGGAACGCCGCTGCAGAATTCGCTCAAGGAACTGTGGTCGCTGCTTCACTTCATCATGCCTCAAAGGTTTCTCGCTCCCATAAAAACCGTTTCGTCTCACAACTGCGTCTCGTGTTGATTTTAACATGTCGGGCAGTCTACTGTTTAACAGCTGTTCACAAACAGGAGTTTCTAGATTTTTGTGCTATACACACTATCTGTAGCTGCAATACTAATGCAAGTGGATTTTCATATGCTGATGGCTGGCAATGCAAGTTTTTTGTCACTGCTGTTGTTTGGCATCTCTCTCTGCTGATGTTGTGGAATAGTATGGTCAGCAATCAGTCTTGTGTCTTTGTTGTCGTGATTTGATGACACCGTCAGGCATTGCTTGTATTGTGATGCAAATTCTCAAAGACTCCACGAAGAAGCACTTGTTTCTGTTTCATTCTCTCCCTTGTGGATGGTAACTGTCTTTTTCATTGGTTTCAATGGACACTGTGGAAAGTGGCTGCGAAACCAGAGCGTAGCATGATATATTTAAATTTTCGGTGTTTGTAAAATATGTCATAATTGGTTGCTGGTTTGTGATAAGTAGGAATTTTGCTTAGGCACAAGTTGTGACAAACGTAAGACCAACGTGCAATAAACTTCGAGAAGTCTTACGATTCGTTGCATATCGGGCCCCTGCTTACGATGTGGCCAAACAAGTTCGCTGGTCTGTAATGTGTTGATTGTGTTGTGTAGGTTTTCAGACTGGGAGGCATTTGAGCAGAAGCACAAGTCGGCAGACAAGACCGGGTTTCGATATCTTCATCAGGAGCTGGAGCCGTTCCTGCTTCGACGGGTGAAGAAGGATGTGGAGAAGTCGTTGCCAGCCAAGGTTGAGCAGATTCTCCGAGTGGAGATGTCGAAAGTGCAGAGGCAATACTACAAGTGGATACTGACAAAGAACTACAAGGCTCTGGCAAAGGTCGGTCCAATTTATTTTGCAGTTGCTGTCACTTACGTGTTGTTAGTGATATCACTGCTCGGCTTGTCTTTTCGTGGATTTCATTTGAAGGGTAATCATAGGTTGAAGCATTTTAGCTTATACAGGGAGGGACTTTTATAAAACTCGAACATCTTTCAAAGATTATTGAAGGGTGCAAGTTTTTCTTCTATGATTACTGTGATTATGGTTTTATTTATTATTGCCAGTTTAAGTTATTGTCATCGGCCTAAATCTTGAGTGTCTTATTTAAAACTAACAAATGTGACTGAATTTTAACACCATCACGGCTTGATGTGTCAAGTAAATTGGACTCTTGTTGACATTGGATATTGTTTAATAGTAATTGTTCAGCTTTGTGTTTTAATCTGTGTGGTCCATGTGATGGGTTGTGTTTGCATGTAGGGAGTGAAAGGCAGCATCGGAAGTTTTATTAATCTGATAATGGAGCTGAAGAAATGCTGCAACCACGCGTTCCTCGTGCGGCTGCCTGACACAGAGGATGATTCGGTTGAAGTTGATCGTTTTGAGGTGACACATACGCTTGTTAGCTTTTAATAATATCAATGGTAATAATAATAATATTAATAATAATGATAATAATAGATGGAGTATTTAGTGTGTGCAAATTTAATTAAAATACACAATGCAGTAGCGTATTACACGTGTCAGTTAAATTGTTACAGACCGAAAGCTGGACGAAGATAACATAAACATAAATAGCAAAATGTAAGTTGTTGCTAAAAAACAACAATCTCTATGAGTATTTGTATATGCACAATGCCGTTGCAGCATGTCGGGCTTTTTCTGTTGTGTGTCCGATGGAATGGAACTCGCTACCAGACTCTCCGGGACCCTGCTCGGAGTACCGACAGCTTCAGATCGCCTCTGAAGACTCGTCTCTTCACAGCATTAAGTGACAAGTAATGCATTAGAGCACTGCATGATGCGCTGTACAAATGCATGACTAACTACTGCAAAGGAAGAGAGTTCAAAACTGTGGGACCTGGCACAGAGAAGGCTAATTAATTAGTTAGTTAGCTAGTTCAACTTTGTAAAATAAATGTGAGTTATGGTTTCACTGCCCCATATACTTTTGTCAGTATCGTTCATATGATTGGCCGCATAGACCGCCTTTGAAATGACAGCTGTGTTGGAAGGGGCGAACACACTGTCCGCTGTTGGCTGACGATGGTGAATTGTGTGCAGTTGCTGGTGAAAAGCAGTGGCAAGCTGATTCTGCTCGACAAGCTGCTGCTGAGACTGCGCGAGAGTGGTCATCGTGTCCTCATCTTCTCACAGATGGTTCGCATGCTTGACATCCTTGCCGAGTACCTCCAGCTGAGGCACTTCCCGTTCCAGGTTGGTCGGAGGCACCCAGACGATTCGGCGATAAACCAGTTTGCGGTCAGCCAGTATGCAGACTGGACGATTTATGGACATCCCTAGTTTTGACTGAAAAATGTGATTTTATAATTACTCTAAATGTGATTTTTAAATATGTACAGTCCACTACTTGATCAGTTCGCTGATCATTTAGTCTGCAAGTTGACCATATTGTGAATTGACAGAGCATAAGGAGTTGGTTTGTCAGCAAATTATCCAGTAAGCTTAGTGTTTGGCATGCTGCATACTTTGTCAGTGTTCCAACATTTTTGTCGGACGGTAGGAAGAGCATCTGATTTCTTTTTAATACATTTAAAGGACAATGGATGCGTTGGTCAGTGGAACGATATGAACTCATTTGCAGAAATTAGGAAATCAGACTGTTGGATTGGCAGTCCGACTGATCTGACAAAATGAATAATTCATTTATTTATTTCTATTTATTTCTTGTTCGCAGTTTGTGCTGAAGAAGGTTGTTACAATGAGCATTGTTGTTGTTGCCTGGCAAATTACACACTGCTTGCACACATAATTTTTGTATTGTAATGACAGTAGGTCATTCATTTAAAAAAAGACACTGTGGTAACATTACATGTATTCACGGCGACGTGTATTGCAAGTCAGTTTTTATCGTTGTCTGGTTTAGATGGTAACAGTAGTAGTTGTTTCAAACTGTGTCGCACAACTTTAGCAATAAAACAACGTTGGTGGCCATGACGTGTCATGTTTAACATTACTTACTTGCTTATTGGTTTTTATGTTTTACTTGTATTTTTCTCTGTTTTAGTTATTCCTATGTGCAGCTGACAAAGTTGGCCAGCTCTCTGGTCAACTTTTTGGCGCACAATAATATAGTATTTGATTTGATTTGATTTGATTGATTAACAGCCGTGGTGTATGTATGAGGGTGGTTGTAAGCTGGAGTGAGTGTGAGTTATACCATTGATTGGCGGATATTCTGGCCATTGGCTGTTGGCTGTTGGCACTGGCTATGTGATTTGTTTCAGTGGTAATGTGGACTGATGTGCATGTGTGTGAACTAGCGCTTGGATGGCACCATACGCGGTGAACTACGCAAGCAGGCAATGGATCACTTCAATGCCGAAGGCTCCCAGGTAGTTTAGTGTAGTGTGTCGTGTGCTTGATTTTGGTCTCGTAAAAACTCGATAACAGAATGCTCTATATTTACCTTCACACAAAAGGCCCACTTTGATCAATAAAGTACAAATTAACTTGATAATTGGTTTGCATTGTCGTAGACGTTTGTAATCAGTAAGCAAATATTACATGTAGTCACCTCCAATTGTGTTTTCTGGAGGATAGAGATGACATTAGATCATCGTAGTTGTTCTATGCTGTGTTGTGCTATACAGGGGCCTGGCATAAAATCCAGCCCCAGCCAAGAGCCTAATACCCAGCCATGGTTAGGGTTAGTTCTGGCTTACTACTGGCCAGGTCTGATCTCTGGATGGAGTCATTCCAGGTCGGATTTTAGGTACAATCTCATACGGGTACACAGTAAGAAGTGTGCACACCTGCACACACTGCTCGTACAGATTAGTGACGCTTTTGTGTTAGTTTTTTAATTGTTCAACAGCAGCTGGTTTTGGTGCTGTTGACTTTGTCGTTGCTGGCTTTTCTGTCTACAAATGTTTACTGCATATGTGTATCCAAGTTAGTAAGTAAGTAAGAGCATTTCTAAAGTGCAATTAAACATATTCACACTGCACTGTGATCCCAATAATCATCATCATCGTCATAAACATTTTAAACGTTGCCTAAATAATGTTAATCATTGCAAGGACCACAGGTGTCCAGACAGTAGTGATGAATGGTAGTAGCACAGAAGTTCTATGATAGTGTCTTTGTAGGAACGGGAAAACAGAAAGGTCTTGAGTCATCGTCTGTAAACCGCGAGTGATGGCGCAGATGCGACGTGGAGGCAGGTCGTTCCAGACGGTGGCACCAGAAACCAGAAATGCCCGCTTGCTGACTGTAGAGAGACAAACGGGTGAACCACGATGACAGGTAGACCGAAGCCGCCGTCTGGATGTCATGTTGGCAACACAGGTGAAACACGACTGTAGATAGGACGGAGAGAGGTGCCTTGGATGGATCGATACGTCATAACTGCCGGTTTGAAGTAGATATGTTCTGGGATGCACAGCCAGTGAAGATCGATGAGCGCTGGGGTAATGTGTTCTGACCGTCTAATTCTGAAAATCAGCCGAAGATGATGATGATGTCCTGCATACATATGTCTGTGTTTGTGCAGGACTTCTGTTTCCTGTTGTCGACGCGTGCTGGAGGCCTGGGTGTAAACCTGGCGACAGCTGATACGGTCATCATCTTCGACAGTGATTGGAACCCACAGAATGACCTCCAAGCACAGGCGCGAGCTCATCGCATTGGACAGAAAAACCAGGTCACTAGCATCCTCATCAGCATTGTCAGATTGTCAGATAGTGTGTAAAAATGAATGAATGGCTTATTCTGTTTGTCAGTTGCTGCATTAGAAAGCTACGTAGAGTGACATAATGCCGCATGGCGTAACATTTGCTAATAACTGCTGTCCTAGACTAAGATTACGTGGTCCATATGTTATAGTAATAGAAATATGATTGATATATGATATGATATGATAAAATATAATGTAGTGTAGTGCAGTGTTATCTATCTAATGTTTCCTACGTTGTCATGATATGATATACTCGTTTCTATTACCATGCAGTATATTATTATTATTATTATTCATATAGTGTAAGTGTAAACAGTCGCATCCAATGCCCTGTCTCTCTGTCCATGTTTTTTTGGTGTCTGACTGATGGCTGAGGAATTTGAGATTGGTGATGCGCTATAAACCATTGGCTCGGGAAGGACTTTCCCTTTTATCCCATATTGTGCTGATATTTTGCTCTATAAATGCATAAGTATAACAATAGACAGAAATTTCAAACGAAAAGTTAACGGGAAAAACTGTCACAGAGGCGACATTGTACTTTAACTGTGGAAAAGGACGGTTTTCACTCGGCGAATGTCTGAAGATGTTGAGTGATCGGTGGCTGCTCCTCGTAGACGCTGGCATATCATTCCAGTCTGCTGGGCCAGAGTTGGCCAGCTGGAACTATATAACCGTGGGACTGCATAGCTGTGGGAATTGCGTCTACAGGTGAGTGTCTACCGGCTGGTGACGAAGAACAGCGTTGAGGAGGACATTGTGGAGCGCGCGAAGAAGAAGATGGTGCTCGATCATCTGGTGATTCAGAGAATGGACACGACCGGACGGACGGTGCTTAGTCGAGACAGCTTCTCCACTCGCAGGTTTCCTAACAACATCGCACGCACACGGGCACAGTTCATTTGGAATCGAGCGGGCTGGTACCACAACGACTTTGGCGCTTTTATCTTTGTGTGGGGCCTGGAAAAGTGATTCATGCACATTCACCTCTGGCACCTGCCGGCAATGTAACCATTGATCTGGCTATGCATCACACTTTGTGGCATATCCACCGGTTGGCCTGTGAGAACAAGATGAACGCCCTGCCCACTGTGCTACAATAGCACCATGGTAATTTCGGATATTTTATTCTTTTTACCTAATTAAGCACGTACTCTTTTACCTCTACCTTTTAGGAGGCTTGTGTGTCTTGGAGGTATTGTGCCATTTGGGTTACCAGTCGAATGGCTGTACGTGCCAACACAGCACCATGCCAGTTTGTGTTTTCTACTGGGCATATGCAATTTCGTGTAATGTGAGTGTTATTTGCATAACTTGTGCTTTTTTTCCGAGATACACTGTACACTAGAAAAAGTTAGCTGCGTTTAGTTCTTTACCTTCGCTTGTAAACTGTCGATTTTGGTTTGCTCGGTCCGAGAATATCGGCAGCTGTTATTTTTGTTAGTTAATTTAGTTAGTATTATGCTCGCGTGTGTGCAGCAACAGTACGATGCCTTTCAACAAAGAAGAGCTGAACACAATTCTGAAGTTTGGCGCCGAAGAACTGTTCAAAGAAGTCGATGACGACGACGAGGTCCAGGTGAGAAATTTCACCAGAAAACCGGAGAAAAATGCGCCGTTAGTGTGTGATGCATTTCGAGTTACCCGCTGCTTCTGACCAGCGGCGTCCATCCCCCAAAAGTCATGAAGCAACCTCAAAAATATTGGAATTAAAGATGCTTGTAGGTGAGTTTCAGAGCATTTTAGACATAAACATCAGCACATTTATTCGACTGTTTATTAGTGCTATCTTCCCTCGAAACAAAAATGTAAATATTTCCCGTCCTAATTTACTTATTTTTTGTTCCGTCCTTTCCCAAGGATTTCCGTGGCGCATCTTGCGTCGCCACGGGTGCCTTTGTACGTCCGTGCTTCTGACGATGACAGTTTTTAGATGCCATCTTGACACTTGTTTCTTCTAGTCTGATTTTACCATTCCATCGCAGCTCATCTGCTTTTGCACCGTGATTTTAACCAGACGTTTGCTTTACATTCATTTACTTCTTTGTGACTTTCGACTGTACAAAGACTCCTTTATTAATCGGTGCCTGTTTGGTTCTATTCTCCCCTGATAGCCTAGTTTTTTCCTGTATGTTTTTAGTGTTATGTGTTTAATTCTTATTACTGAATGCTGATTTCCATATTTCAACACCACTGTTTTGTGTATGCATTTGTCGTCCTTAAATAAAAGATGATTTTATTTGATTTGATGACAATGATGATGTGACAGGTTGACATTGACAACATCCTGCTGATGGCAGAGACTCGAAGCTGCGACGACATGAAGAACAGTGCTACTGACGAGCTTCTGTCCCAGTTCAAGGTATTTGTTAATCAGAGGCCATATTGTCTGAACGGTGCATATTCTATATCACTGGTGCTATGAAATAAGGAATTGCATCACATATGGAAAGGAGTTAGCTGGCAAGCTGGTAACTGATGATGCATGTAATGTTCTTTCTGGTGTGTACCATTAGAAATGCCTGGAGTGCCTAGCGCCAAACGTAAACAGCAGTCTCTCTGCAGAGTGGTCGGTTCTGAGCCATATCGATCGCTTCATTCGGAGAGAAGTCCTTCGATTGTTGATCTTGCTTTCTTGCTGTATAGTCTTGAACCACATGGCACAAGGACGTCCCAGTGGTCTCCCTTCTGTCTTCTGGCAGAGAGGCTATCAAGATCCTCCGAGCATCCGCTTCGTCCAGCAATTTGTTCAGTGTACCAACCAGGGAGAGACGCTGTGATCGGACTTTGGCCGAGAGATTGGGGTTGCTCGGTTGCCTGTATATGCCAGTAAATAAAAACTAAAAAACTAAAACAT
>Ga0056115_1001449_pt1 | contig 11306 bp, 6 predicted proteins | sample WorMetOlspDAHAB1_FD_77007 | JGI IMG/M metagenome (GOLD analysis project Ga0056115, IMG submission 77007) | Marine gutless worms symbiont microbial communities from Max Planck institute for Marine Microbiology, Germany - Olavius sp. DAHAB.1 ... | reverse complement strand
TTATAATCCGGCCGAGTTTGGCCAGCACACCCAGAGATGCCAGGGCCCAGTCAATTTTTTTAATTTTTTGGTATTTTAAGTTTACTTGATGAATGCGGGCTTTGCCTCTACCGGCCGGCACCTCGACACCGCTGCACTGCAGGATCAGGGTTTTGCTGTCCAGTGAATCAAACATATCCTGACGGCGATTTACCCCTTCCTGATCCAGGGCCACGATGACATCAGGGCTCTTGATGCCCGTGTAGTCAATTTCTTCCGGCGAGAGGATCAACTCACTGATTGAAGGTCCGCGCAAGACAGTGATATTGTACTCGTTTTTTTGGGTGGTATTCAAACCGGCAGTCAGTCCCGCAAGACATAATATTTCACCGGCGGTGATGATCCGCTGTCCGGCACTCCCGAGCATAATTACTTCCTGGCGTTGGGAACTGGGTGATTGAAATCGGGCATCAATTCTTGGCGGTTCAGCGGCAGGCTTCAGTTTGCCGGTCAAATTTCGATAATGGCGGCCGTATTCCTGGCGGTTGTTTTCGGCCACCGGACCTTCGACCGGTGGTAATCGGGCCAGGCCCGCATCGATGGCTTTCGGGGTCAGCCGGTTTTTTTTTGTATATCGACCCGGACAAACGCCCCAGATGTCCAGTACGGCAAACCCTTCGAATTCGATGGCCCGCTGTATTTCTGCATCCAAATCCTTGCGATAACCCGAGCAGCGCGTCACATAGGTCGCCCCCGCCGATTGCGCTACCTGACAGATGTCTAACGGGCGTTCCAATTGATTTAAAAAAGCGGAGCCGACCTGGGCCTCCGGTGGGGTGGTGGCCGAATATTGACCACCGGTCATGCCGAAGTTGAAATTATTTAATATCAGCAGGGTTAAATCCAGATTGCGCCGACAGGCCGCCAGTAGATGGGCACCGCCGATACCCTGACCGCCGTCGCCCATGGTTACCACAACTTTTAGTTCCGGCCGGGCTAATTTCAATCCGGCCGCATAGGTCAGGGCGCGACCGTGCAGCCCATGCAGGGCATGGGTATTAAAAAAGGTGTCAAATAGTCCCGAGCAGCCAATATCGCTTACCATCACTATCTGATCACCGGCTAAATTCATTTTTTGAAAGGCTTTGTCCAGGGTGTGGGTGATACGTTCATGGGAACACCCGGGGCAAAAAACCGGCGGTCTGGAATCATTTAGCAAACTATCCATCGAAGATTGTCTCCTTAATTTTAGTCGGACTAATCAGACGGCCATCCATTTGACCATAAAATTCGACGTGTTTATCGGCCAGAATGCGTTTGATCTCCTCCACATACTGACCCAGGTTCATTTCGACCACCACAATCCGTTTGAAGCCGTTTGCAGCGTGCCGGATCACTTCGACGGGCACCGGCCAGAGGGTCTTGAGAACCAGTAATGAGACCGGTTGCGCGGCATTTTTCAGTTGGTTGTAAACCGCTTTGGCTGCCCGGGCGGTGACACCGTAGCTGATCAGCAAGATTTCAGATTTTTCGGCCGGCAGTATTTCATGGAACGAAAAATCCGCCACCGCGGATTCCAGTTTAGCTTTCAAGCGTTTTAGCGTCCGGGAAATTTGAAATTGATCGGTCGTGATGTAGCCATTGGGGCCATGGGTTGAGGAAGTTTGGCGTACCGGGATATTGGCGCCGATGGGCAGAAAATCGGGCACGAATTGATCTGCGCTAACCTGGAAAGGCAGAAACGGTATGTCGCACGGTGGTTGTTTGCGATCAACAATGTCGGGTTTTTCCAGGGCATCTTCACGGACACTTTCCCGGGTCATGGCGATTTCCTTGTTTGATGCAATGAAAACCGGACAGCGAAATCTTTCAGCCAGATTAAACGCATGGATCGTCAATGTAAAGCAATCGGCAACATCGACCGGAGCCAGAACGACAACCGGCAGGCCGCCGCTGTTGCCCCATCGTAAAAAATTGATATCACCGTCAGCCCCGCGGGTGGCTGATCCGGTAGACGGTCCCAGGCGCTGCACGTCAACAATCACGATGGGAATCTCGCTGCCGATGGCAAATGATATCTGCTCACTGTAAAGGCTGATGCCCGGCCCCGAGGTCGCGGTCATCACTTTCAAACCGGCCATGGATGCACCCAGACAGGCGCCGATGGATGCAATCTCATCCTCTGCCTGGAGGCAGATGCCACCTAAGGGGGGCAGCAGGGCCAGCATCGTATTTAATATGGTGGTTGCCGGTGTGATTGGATAACCGGCAAAAAACCGACAGCCGGCTGCAATTGCACCCCGTCCGATTGCTTCATTGCCTTCGATTAGACTTAAAGCCATCTTTATACTCCTTAAATAACTCGCCCTGAATAATAGCACATTCAGGGCGGCACTTGTCGCATTGAGAACTGTAGCATGTTGCTCGATTGAAAGCCCGGCGAATTAATGGATTTATGCTGCGCATATCATTAATTAGAGCCGAAAAGCCCGATTCTTCTGATCATTTCCGGTATCCGAACCGATCCGCCAATCTGTTTTCTGGGGTGGTGCCTGTTTTTCCTGCCACGGGTATCGAATGCGGGTATGAAAGGACGCTTCCAGCGCATCGACCAGCGTTTGGACGATTTTTGACAGATCCCGGGAAGTCAGATCACATTCACTGAACTGACCGTCCACAATTCGTTTGACCAGAATCAGGCGAACCAGTTTTTTAAATTTTTTGCGCGTCGGCTCCTCCAGAGATCTGGAAGCCGCCTCAACCGCATCGGTAACCATTAAAATAGCGGCTTCCACGCTCTGGGGTTTGGGTCCCAGGTAGCGAAAATCTTCTTCCCGAATGGCGCTCTTCGGATAGGATTTGGCGGCAATGTTGTAAAAATACTCCATTAACTGGGTACCATGATGCTGCAGAATCAGATCCACGACCACTTTCGGCAATCCCGACTCCTGACCGATTTGCATACCGTGCCGGACGTGCTTGATAATAATTCGGGCGCTTTCACGGGGATCCAGCACGTCATGGGGATTGTCGCCCTTGAATTGATTTTCGATGAAAAATTTGGGATTCATCATCTTCCCGATATCGTGATAATACGCGCCGATCCTTAACAACAGCGTGTCAGCCCCAATGGCCTGCCCTACGGATTGAGCTAGATAGGCCACTGTCATGCAGTGCTGATAAGTGCCCGGAGCTTTGGACAAAAGCTCTTTCATCAGCAACCGATTGAGGTCTATGTAGCGGTTTAGCTTAAAGGTGGAAGCGGTGTCCCAACTGATTTCCAGCAGCGGTAACAGCAACAGCGCTAGCGGTCCCGCAACTAGACCACCGACGGCGGCCCAGGCAATTTTCCATGTCAGCGCTGCATCCACAAGCTGCATCAGGCTGCCAAAATTAACGGTTAACGGCGGGGCAAATTGTGTAATGACAGCCTGCCAATCAATTGTGAATATGATGACCGTGAGCGCATTGATAAACCCAACCAGCAGCGAAGGCAGTAAAATCTGCCGGCGTATTCGCAGACCTGAAGAAACCAGTACCGCAACCAAGCCTCCGAATGTAAAAAAAAGCAGATTCTCATAGGTTGGTCCGGCAAATAAGCTTACCAGCATCGCACCGACCACGGTGGTGGCAGTAGCGATTACCTTGCCATGGTTTAAAAAGATGACCAGCATGGGAAGCAGGCAGAATGGCAAGCCGTAAATTGGGAATGGGGTAATAGCCAGGTAGCCTTTAAGTAACACGGTCGTGGTTATCAGCAACACCAGCACAAAACGATAAGGCGGTTGATTGCGGGTTCCGTTAGCCAGAATTTTTGATAGGAATAAATTATAGAACCCCACCATAAATAAAATCGTAAAAATCATCCAGGGGGCGTCCCGGTATATCCAGCCAAATTTATGTTTCTGATATGAGGCCAGCAGCAATACGTCTTTTTCATTTAAAATCTTGCGAAACGGTACCAGAACATCACCCGGTTTGTAGGAAATCATCTGAGAGGGAAATTGCCGGTTGATCTTGTCTAACCGGCGCTCGTTTTCCAGCTGATCAAATTCAAGGTTAGGTTGAAGGGTTGCCAGGGAAACCTGCACTACCGGATTCAAAATGCGTTTATCGACCTGCCAGAATAGTTGCCGGATTTTATCTTCCAGCAGCAATCGGGCCTTTCCCAGGGACATCAGGTCATCTACCGGGTGCATTACCGCACCGGCAGAATTCGGGTTCTTTATCAGAATCGTGTCCTTACCCGCTAGATCCTGGTGATCCGGTATAATGTTATTTTGCAGGATTGATTCTTCAATAGTGAGGATTCCCTCCAGCAGGTTATTCAGGTCACGATATTTTACGATGTGAATTATATTGGCAGGCGAAAGCAGCACCTTGAATTCCTGGTGCAACTGATTGCGAAGGTTTTCTACCCCCTTGTATTTCTTATTCTGAAAATCGGAAACGGTCTGTCTAAATGCCTCGAACTTTTTAATGGAGGTTTCGACACCTTGTGGGGTATGGCGATAGACGGGAATATATTGAGAAAGTGCGTTTTTGCGCTTAACATCCAACGCTGTGTGCTGGTCGAAGCTGAAACTGGTGCGCGTCCTAATGCTCAGATATATCGCCTGACCCGGTTGAGGCGGCCCCTCCCAGAAAAGGTATAAATCTTCAATATAACAAGCTAAAATAGTTATCGAAATTAAAATGATAGTAAGAAACAGTCGCATGTAATCAGTGTCCGGTATCCTGCCAAAGGCGAACGCCATCACCCCATCCTCTACGATGAACGAGATGGCAGTTGACGCGGTTGGTTCGCACCTAAAACTAAATCCCCAATCATATATACGTGGGGCACAGGAGTCAATGAAATCCGGTGCAAAAATTGATAGGGGGTGCGGTTGCCGGCAGCATATCCCCAAAAACAGCAAGCTGGGGGAAATATTCAAAGTAGGAAGTTTTCTCTAAAGAATCTATAATTGATTGAATTAATTTAAATAAATTTCGAAATCTTGCTATTTAGAATATTTCCTGGCATAATATGCGTATGTTCTGCTAACAATTATTCCGGTGTTTTTCAGGGAGATTTAAGATGTTCGGCCTGAAGAAAAAGCAAAAGAAAAATATTGATGAGCAAACGGTGGCCGACCAGCCTAAGGCCAGATCACCGCTGGGCGATATTTCCAAAATGCTAAATGCATCGGGTAGAATCGCCCTTCCCACCCTCCAAAAGCTTGTAAAAGTGTATCAAAAGAGCCAGTTTATAGTCTTTATGGAACAACCGGTACTCGCCGGTTCTTCCATCCAGGCCGGTTCTTTGAACTTGCGCAAACGCGCCGGCAAAGATGAGATGGACCGAACGGTTGTGTTTGAATTGGATAGGGTCGAAGACACCGTCTCACCAACAGAAACGCTTAAGCATGCAATTTATCCTCTGGTTAAGGGCGATTACGCCAGTGGGCCGGTAAATTCATTTGCCATCGGACGGGTCGATGGAAATGACATGATCATGCCAGATTATGTTATTTCCAAACAACATGCGATTCTTGAAATTAGAAGAGGAAATTACACAATTACGGACTGTGGGTCCACCAACGGCACTATGGTCAACGGAAAACGCCTTAATAAAAAACCGGCAAGTCTGCGGGATGGAAATGTGGTTGGATTTGCCCGCTATGAATTTACCTTCTTGTTCCCTGAGTCACTGTACGACATGCTTATAGGAGAGTAAAATCGAAACTGTCACTTAAAGTTGATGAACGGGCATCAACCAACCCCCACCCTGAGCCTGGCAGTCCCCATCCAACCTGTTTAACACCCATAAAAGTTCCTCAAAAATCAATAAAAACAGATCGTTTCAATTTTAATGTTGGAATGTTTGATTTATTTTCTTGACAGAACTGCTGCCAAGTAAGAATATTTACCCTTCTTTCTTGCTGGTCCATTCCAACAAAAATGTTTAAATTGATGCTTCTGCTAATCTGTAATATCTTAAAATATTGGTACGAATTAGATAGATAATGAAAAAACTTCTCTTAGTAAATCCAGTAGGACAAGCTAGCGGTTATCTCCTTAGCAAATTTTCCACTATTCCACCGATGAGTTTGGCCTATATTGGGGCCGTGACACCTTCTGATTGGGAGATAAAAATAGCAGATGAAAATTTTGGTCGATTCGAGATAGAAGAAGCTGATTTGGTTGGTATTTCTGCCTTCACCAGCAACATTAACCGTGCATATGAGATTGCCAGATTATACCGTAATCGAGGGATCAAAGTAGTCATAGGGGGCATTCATGCGTCCATGCTACCGGATGAAGCGCTGCAATACGCGGATGCAGTGGTGATCGGCGAAGCTGAGCAGATATGGGGTAAAGTCGTTGAAGATTTTGAAAATAATCGATTGGCCGCAAAATATTTGGGTACGCGGGTCGATTTCACCAAAAATACAGTCAGACCTCGGCGTGACTTAATAGATCCGAGATACCTATTTCAATCTATCCAGACGTCCCGAGGTTGCCCATTTGACTGCAATTTCTGCACAGTTTCAAAATATCTGGGAACTAAATTTCGTCAACGCAGTGCCCATGACGTACTAGATGAACTTCAAGAAATTGAGGGTGAATATTTATTTTTCTTGGATGACAATTTAATCGGACATAGCCAAGAGAGCATAAAAAGAGCCAAAGATATTTTTTCCGGCATGATCAAGCTGGGGCTGAACAAGAAATGGTGGATGCAGACTTCGATTGATTCAACCAGAGATGAGGAAGTATTCAAGCTAGCCGCTGATGCTGGCTGTATGTTTGCGTTTATTGGCTTTGAGGCCATCGATGAGATGACACTCCGAGGCATGAAAAAAGGGATAAACCTGAAAATAGGGGTGGATAATTACAAAAAGGTTGTTGATACGCTGCACTTTCATGGGATCGGCGTGGTGGGAGCTTTCATTATCGGCAACGATCATGAGTCCCCCTTGTATTACCGGAAACTGGCTAAATTCATAGCCCGCAGTGGTATAGACGTGGTCCAAATGGCTATCCTCACCCCCTTGCCCGGTACCGTTTTTATGGGCCAGATGGAAAAAGAGGGCCGTTTGTTGTACGCGAAATTTCCCGAAGACTGGGATAAGTATCGGTTGTCATATGTCGTAAGACAGCCGGAAGGGGTTGAACCCGAAACTATTTATATTGGTGATAATTATGTGAAGCAATACCTTTACAGCTTTCCATGGAATCAGTATCGGATTCTAAAATCATTTTTCAGCATCAAAAATCCGAAAAACGCTTACGCTGTATATCGCTTTAACAAGGCTCTTAAGAAAAGTTGGCAAGGCTCACACTATTTTCGAAAGTATCCAGCTGAATTTCCACCTGGTACTTGAAATCTTACCTTCTATATCGATTGACCAAAAACACCATAAGCCGTAAATTCAAGGCCTAGAAGTTACTAACATGCATCAAACATTATCCAGAGTCATGTATCGATCCGACCCCACTTTGGGATCAGCAACCAGTTCCTTATCTTGCTAGTTCCGTTCTTATCGCACGCCCGATTTTTTCCAGCAGGTAAGGTTTCTTTACATAGGTGCCGGCTCCTAGCTCAAGGGCTTCTTTGACTCGTATCGATTCAGAATAACCACTTGCGATAATGGATTTTTGATCTGGGCAAATTTTGAGGATTTCACGGTAGGTTTCGAGACCATCAATGCCGGGTTCCATAATCATGTCCAGGACCAGCAGGTCGGCCATATGATCGTTTAGGTATGCGACGGCTTCTTCACCGCTGGATACCGCGGTGACTTGATAACCCAATTTTTCCAACATCTCGGTCGCAATCTGGCGCTGGGCTTTGTTATCATCGACCACCAGGATGGATTCACCCGTTCCCATTAATTCCTGAACCGATGCAATTTCTGCTTCCGGGTGAAACACTTTGCGAGTTATCGGGATATATAGTGTAATTTCGGTTCCCTGGCCTTCCGTGCTGGTAATATCAATGTAACCACGGTGGTCTTTTACCGTACCCCAAACAACCGCCATACCCAGTCCGGTTCCGCTTCTACCCATGGTTTTCTTGGTATAGAAAGGCTCAAAGATCCTTTCAATATCCTCCGGTGAAATTCCGACACCGGTATCCGTGACTGTGACAGTGGCGTAATCTCCTTTATTGATATCGTCAAATCCGTACATGAGTTGGTCGACATGCCTGTTTTCGGTTGAGATGACGATGATCCCCCCGTCCAGCATCGCCTCGGCGGCATTCGATACTAAATTCATTATGGTTTTGGATAAATGCACGGGTGAGCCCAGTATGTTGAGCAGGTTTTCATCCAGAAGCCGTTCTATGTGCACATTGGAATGATTCAGCTCTAATTTCGCATGTTCCGGGCTTAGCAGATATTCTGAAACTATGGCATTCAGGTTAATTACCTCAGTCGCTTCCACGCCTCTGCGAGCGAGGGTTAACAGATCCTGGACGATTGCGGCCGCTTTTTCGCCTGATTTTTGAATGGTTAGTATCGGTTTACGCAATGGGCTGTCAGCTTTAAGGTCCATCAACAGCAGTTCGGGATAGCTGACAATACCGGAAAGAATATTATTGAGATCGTGGGCGACACCTCCGGCCAGGGTTCCAATGGCTTCCATTTTTTGGGCCCGCTGCAGTTGGGCCCGCAATTCCTCTTTTTCCTGGCTGGACCGTTTGAGTTCGGTGATGTCGTTGCCGATGCAAAGAATTTCAGTAAAATGCCCGGTGTCGTTGAAAATAGGTTTTTTAGTCCATGCAATCCAGACGTCTTTGTGGGATCTGATTTTGGTTTTGTTTTCACTGACCATATGTTGGGTGGGGTCATTGCGTAGAGCGGAGATCAGTTTTCTGAAGCTCAACAGGTTCGGATCGGATGCGGGTAAAATGATGTGTTCGGCATTTTTACCGATGAGTTCCTTTTCAGAATAGCCGAAAAAGCGCTGGGCAAATTCGTTAAAATAGCTAATTTTTCCTTTTATGGTTACTCGCAGGATAATGCTGTTGGCATTTTCCACGAGTTCACGATATTTTCTCTCGCTGTTGTGGAGTTTTTCAAACGACATCGCGTTGGCCATACTGATGGCCAGCTGCGATGCCACGCCTATCAACATGCTCATATCAGTTTGTCTTAGAGGCCTGCTGGATTTACTGTTATCAACTGCCAATAATCCTAAAGATTCTCTTTCGTAAATTATTGGAACACAGATCAACGCTTTGCTACCCAGCCGTTTAGCGATTTGAAAACTTCTGCGAGATAAGGAGTCTTGAATTTCGCTAATGTTGTCGATAAGAAACGGTCGCTGTTCTTTTATGGATAGTACAAATAACCCCTTGGATTCGGGATTATTCAGATGAAATTCCGTACCTTTTAAAATTTCTTCTTCCGGCAGGTTTTGCCCATATCCGGCGGAATATCGCAGAACCATTTTTTCTTTATCGACCAGCATGATCATACCGCGATCGAAATACAATCGTTTTTCCATCACACCGACCACCGTATTCAGCAGCATGTCGATGTCTAAAATGTTGGCGGTAGCCTGACCAATTTCCTGGACCAACAGCGCATTGTTATAGCGGATGTTGCTTTCTTCTATGTTGTCATGGGCCGCCTCTTTTTGGGTTTCAATTGTTTGGGTTAATGCTTTCTTTTCAAGATTTTCAGTTAAATATGACAGCAGCAGAATTAGAGTTGCGCAGCCCAGCATAGATACAGCCCAGATAGAAATCGGAAGAAAGAAAAATAATCCAATAAGGAGAAAAATGCTGAGCAACAGGGTGTAATTTCGAATCAGCTTTAAATGAACCTTAGGGGCTTTGGTCCAGGTGATAATGTAACGGCAGCAATCATCACCTTTATGGACACAGGACGGATGGTCAATTTCGGCAAATTTATCGGTAAACAGCAATGCGATCGATTCTAACATACCGGTTCTGTTCTGGCACTGGTATGGCTTTTCGTTGACTCCCGGTCTGGAAACGGCGGTAATTTCCACCTGGTTCGTTCCAATTTTTTTTGCACTCACATCCGCCCCGCGGCTCATCAGGGCATTCATTTTTTCAACCAAGAGATAGATGGTTGCCGGACTCATCAAACCCAGAGCATATTGTTTGGTTGCCCCCATTCCTTCAGATGATGTTGAATAGCGACCGGCCTCGCGGGCGATATTCGGATTGCCCGTTCGGTCAACCAGAATGTCATGCAGGCGATCCTGTTGATTCTGGGTAAACCAATGGGCAGGATCCTCTATTTCGTAACTAGCAATATCCGCTTCATCTAGAACAGAGTCGACATCAATATCCGGATAGTACTTTCTCAGATATTGGATGTAAATTTTGTTTAGGCGGCTGTTATATAATGGTGCCGACGAATTCATTCTATTTTTCGTAGATTACGGTTAAAGGCTAGCGTATTTATGCGATTTTTTTATTTGAAATGTCCGACCCTTGATCATAAGCAGGCCTATTAAAAATCTTCAATTACAGGCTCAGGCTTGCGTAAGTCATCCGAAAATCATAAAAAACTCATCAGCTTATGTCAAGTCAGGATATATTTCCATGCATTCTTACTGGATTTTATCCGAGGCGATGTACAATTTTGCTTGCCGGAACCAGTTGAACCGTTTTTCTTAATTCGGGCAGCATCTCGCGCAGAACCTTGTAGGTTGCTGAATACGGATGCCCAATACCGACGGCATAGCCGTTGCGCCGGGCAATTCGTATCAATTCTTTTACCTGCTTGCGGATAAACCGTGGCTCCTGTTGATGATCTAAAAAAACATCCCGTTGCGCAAATGGGATTTGAAGCAGGCGTGCCGACGGTTTGCAGAGCGTTTGCGCTGAAGTACGACTATCGACGAAATATAGCCCCCTTTTCTTTAGAATCGAAAAAATCTGATACATCTGACTGGACTCAGCCGTCATTTTTGAGCCCATATGGTTATTGACGCCTTTTACATGGGGCAAAGCGTTTAGGTTTTCTTTAAGTTGGCGTATCAGCTGATCAGGCGTCATGGAGGTCAGCAGGGTTCCCTGGCCTGGATCCACGTTCGGGTATTCAATCGGTTCCATTGGCAAATGAAGCATGGTTTCAAGCCCTTTGTCCTTTGATAATCGGGCAATACTGTCCTGAAATGGACTGTGGGGCAGGATAGAAAAGGTGATACTGGTATGGAGTTCGCTTAAATTTTCGGCTATTTTTTTGTCATAGCCCAGATCATCGATGATAATGGCAACCAGCGGCAATTGCTTCTTATCCTGTGTCGGTGGTTTTATCGGCTTGGGAGCCGGGGGTATCTCCTTTTTAGGATAAATT
>Ga0056115_1001448_pt1 | contig 11306 bp, 11 predicted proteins | sample WorMetOlspDAHAB1_FD_77007 | JGI IMG/M metagenome (GOLD analysis project Ga0056115, IMG submission 77007) | Marine gutless worms symbiont microbial communities from Max Planck institute for Marine Microbiology, Germany - Olavius sp. DAHAB.1 ... | reverse complement strand
GTCGTCGGCATGCCGACGACATCATAGGATTCCTTGACGGTCATCGGGACACCGTGAAGCGGACCCCATATCTCGCCTCTGGCAAGCGCCCTGTCCGCAGTTCTGGCTCTTTTCCTGGCTGCCTGAATATCCGTAAAAATGACCGCATTGATCCCGGCGTTGTAGCGATCGATGCGCTCCAAATAATGGTTGAGCAATTCCAGACAGCCGACTTTTTTTCGCCGGATCAGTGACGCCAGTTGTTTTGCTGATCGAAATGCAAGATTGCGCATCGTGTTCTCCCTGTTCTATGAGCGTTTTTGTTATCTGCTTGAAGTATATTCGGAAATATTCAGGTGTTGATCAAAATGCGGTTTGTGTTCGAATTGACAAGATCTCTTTTACTTCTTCTTTTTTACTTTTTTAAAATAGTTGCCGGGCTCCCAGAACTGCTTTTCATCGTCGATACATAGCAGAAATTTGTCCAATTGTTCTTTGATGCGCCGGGATTCATCAACACCAAGCTCTAAAGCAAAATTGTGGTCTTCTGCTTCGATATTGATGCTAAAATAGTCTTGCGGACCGTCTCGAAACCCGGGGCCTGAAGCCCAGCGGATATCCAACTCGGAGTTGTTGCCCAATATCTTAGTTCGGCGATTTTTTTTAGAAAGCCGCAGCAGTCTCATATTTCACCTCTTTAAGTCCGGTTCTACATCATTTTCTGAATTGGCAAAACCAACATACCAGAGATAATCAAGTATTTCAAACGGCTCAATTCTCAACGCTTCGATGTCTTTAGATTTCGCAGATTACAAGGATTGCTCTAATTAATCAAAGAGCGATACGGAATCTAGCAGGTAGGTTTTTATTGTAATTATTGCTTAAATCCGCTTATAGTTGGCCGCGCATTACATGCAGAGATAACCCTGATGCAGGAGATAACCATGGCCTCTCGAAAAACGGTTGCCCTTGTCCTCGGTAGCGGTTCATCGCGCGGCTGGGCGCATATCGGCGCCATCGAAGCTCTGGAAGAGGAAAACATTCCGATTGATTTCGTTGCCGGCAGCAGCGTCGGGTCTTATGTCGGTGCCCTTTACGCCAGCGGCAGCCTGAAAAGCCTTAAAGAGTTTGTGTTAAGGATGGATGGCAAAAAGGTCTTTTCTTATTTTGACGTGGTTTTCCCGCGCTCGGGCCTTCTCGACGGCACCAAAAAGTTAAAAGAGCTTTTCTCGATCCACACGGATGTCGAGGATTTTTCAGAGCTGAAAATCCCGGTATTGATGGTAGCAACCGATTTGGTAACCGGAAAGAAAGCCGTTCTGAAAAGCGGCGATATATTCAGTGCACTCAGGGCGACGACGTCGATTCCGGGGCTTTTTGCGCCCGTGAGGGTCAAAGATCGCTGGCTGGTGGACGGCGGCCTGGTGGATCCTGTCCCGGTCGGCGTGGCCCGGGCTCTGGAAGCCGATGTCGTCATTGCCGTAGATCTCAGCAGCGGGGTCGCCTCGCACAAAAAGCCGAAAAAACAGATCAAACCCACGGTGGCTAAAACCGAAAATTCCCTGGCTTACAAGAGTGAAATGCTAAAAAAAATGGTGGATTATTACGAACATGCAGAAATTAGTTTTACGAACAAAATCAGCGTGTTGCTCAATAGGGAATCCGGTACCCCCGATATCATCGAAACCGTTATGAATTCCATTAACATCATGCAGGAGCGTATCACGAGAATCAATCTGGCGGTGGAACCGCCTGACGTGCTGATCCAGCCGCGTCTCGGTCAGTTGAAGATGATGGACTTCGACCAGGTTGAACAGACCATTGAAGAAGGCTATACCAGTGTTAAAGAAAAAATAGAGCACATAAAATTGATGCTTGAACCGGCCTGAAACCGGGAAGAAATGTTTCTCGTGCGACCGCTTTCCTCCCGGATATAATCTATCATTGCGTTCCACAAATACACTCATTGCCGGCGTTTTTTGCGTTCTAGCCGAACTGTGATTATCTTTGAGAATAGTGTTCAGTATACTGAAACCATAAATACCTATGATCGATGATAGAGGCGGTCATCTTTGATCTGGCCTTGTGGACCAGGTTTTCGGTTTGAAGAAATAACGTGAATCATACAATATTCAATACTCCGGGTCTGGAAGAGTTTTTGTGCCGGATCTCCCGGATAATTTTAAGCTTGACGGGGTGGCGCACGGAAGGCCGGCTGCCGCTGATCCCTAAATTTGTTCTGGTTGGCGCTCCGCATACTTCAAACTGGGATTTACCTTTGACTCTGTTGGTGGCCTTTGCGCTAAGAGCCCGGATACACTGGATGGGGAAGACGGCCATATTCCGCAGGCCCTTTAAAGGCTTCTTCCAATGGCTGGGCGGCATCCCCGTCGAACGGGCCCAATCGGACAATCTGGTTGAACAGTCGATTCAACAATTTCATTGCAATGACCGCCTGATTTTAACCATTGCGCCGGCCGGAACGCGCCAACGCGTTGTCAGGTGGAAGTCGGGATTCTACCACATCGCCTGCGGTGCAGATGTTCCGATTGTGCTTGGCTTTCTTGATTATCGACGAAAGGTTGGCGGAATTGGTCCTGTGGTCTATCCAACCGGAAATATTACAGTCGATATGGAAGCCATCAGGGCTTTTTATGACAGCGTTACCGGGAAAAATCCGGCCCAGTCCATAGCCATCGGTAATTTCAACAGCCACTAAGTGCTCTTATTCGTAAATAAGGTTACGTATTTCAGTAATATTTCTCACCGCTGAGCAGAGGGCGGCAAATTAAAAAACTCAAACCCTGCGAGCAAAATCCAAAACTGACCTTAGAATTGCTCGATTTCATATGTCTATGAATTTTGGATACAGTTAAAATTATTATTCACCTGAGCATATGTGCCGGAGGCTGATTGTTTTTCATTTGCCTTTGCTTGCATCCCGCTTCAGCGGGGCCTCTCAAAGGCAAATGAAAAGAAAAGTTATCTTTGCGCCCTTTGCGACTTTGCGGTGAAATCAAATAATTATTAGAATGTCGATTACTAATACGTCACTGTTATTATGAAACTATGTACTAAACCTAGCAGAAATCGGATGTCTTAGAACGCAGTCAATATCAAGAGTTACAGTTTCCAAAATTCCAAAAAAGCTCTCAATATCCCGGAATTTGCTCCTAACACCGAATCTTCGCAAGCCGCATTGAGAAATATATTGAGTTTTTCTAAATTGATACATAAAATACAAATTAATATTGATGTTTCTGCAAACAGTAAATTCGCCGTAACGAATCCAAAGCCATGGTCACGGCGATTTAAACCTGATTGGTAGAGGACGGTTATAGATGCCCGGCGTAAAAAGTGGGAAATGGGAGCACCTTGTTGTTTCTCCCGATAGAGTTTTGATGAGTATCAAGCCGGGGATGACTATTTTTCTCGGCAGTGGCGTGGCTGAACCGCGAACCCTGATGAAATGTCTGATTGAATCCGGTCTTTCGAATACCAATGACCTGGAACTGATTCAGCTGACCAGCCATGGAGACGTCCTTTCATTAAAGGAGCTCGATTATCAGAATTACCGTCTCAAAACCTTTTTTTCCACCTGGGTGGCCAGTGAAGTCGTTGTCACCGGAAGTGTCGATTTGATTCCGGGCCGTATTTCCCAGATACCTCGAATTATCAAATCCCGGCGGATTTCCATCGATGTGGCCTTTATCCAGATTACACCTCCCAATGAAGATGGATACTGCAGCCTCGGTGTGGCCGTGAACATCGCCCGGGAAGCCATGGAGCAGGCCTCATTGGTCGTCGGTGAAATAAACAGCGAGATTCCCTTCACATTCGGCGACACAATCGTTTCCATTTCGGATTTTGATCTGCTGGTGAAATCCACCGAACCGCCCGGTTATTTTAGGCGTCAAAAAGTCAGCAAAGCAATTGATAAGGTCGCGGCCAACATCTCCCAGGTCATTGAGGACGGGGACTGCATTTGCTTCCACACCGGATCTTTATTCGAGGCTTTGGGCCGGCACCTGACGACTAAACGGGATCTGGGCATCCATTCGGCATATTTTACCGATGCCTTGATGGACCTGGTCAAAAGCGGGGCCGTGACCAATTATCGCAAATCAGTTTTTCGGGGGAAATCGGCGGCATCCTACGCTTTGGGGACACCGGAGCTGATGGCCTGGCTGGACCATAACCCGCTGGTTGAATTTCAGGGTATCGAACAGTTGTTTGACCCCATCCAAATCGGTCGCAACGCCAACTTCGTAGTCGTCTTCGAAGCTCGCAAAGTGGATCTGCTGGGCCGTGTATCTTTCTCGGTGGGCAAATCTAAAATTACATCAGGTCCGGGCGAGGGGGCGGATCTTTTCACCGGAGCCGAGATTTCACCGGGCGGCCGCACGATATTAGGTCTGCCAAGCCGTAACCGCAAGGGGGATCCGAATATCGTGGCAATGCTTCGTGATCTGCGCAATCAGTATCATATGCGCGAGTCGATTGACGTACTGGTCACCGAATACGGGATTGCCAACTTGAAATGGCGCACCATTCGTGAACGGGCCCAAGCCCTGATCGATATTGCCCATCCCATGGACCGGCAGAAGCTGGTTGAAAAGGCGAAACAAAAGCAGCTGTTGTTCCAGGATCAGATATTTTTATCTGATAGCGCCCAGTTATATCCCATGGATATTGCAACCGAACAAATCTTCAAAGGTGGTGTCAAGGTTCGCTTCAGAGCCATCAAACCTTCCGATGAAGAAGCCATGCGCCGTCTTTTCTATCGTTTTTCAAACCAGACCGTCTTTCGCCGTTTTCTTTTTCCCATCACCACCATGCCACACAATAAAATGCAGGAATACGTCAATGTCGATTACAGTCATATGATGTCGGTAGTGGCGCTGGTCAGAGAATCTGATCAAGAGAAAATCATTGCCGAAGCAAGATATGCTAAGGATGAGCAAAGCGCCATCGGTGATCTGGCTTTTGTCGTGGATGAAAAATATCAGGGAATCGGCATCGGTTCTTATTTGTATGAAATGCTGATTCGGCTGGCTAAAGACAGGGGGTTGAAGGGGTTTACCGCTGAAGTGCTGCAGGCCAACCAGAGTATGATGAAAGTGTTCGAAAACGGTCAGCTGCCCGTAAATGCCCGGGTAGATAATGGCCTGTTAAGGTTGAGCATTTCTTTTGACGAACCGTGTGCCCCGGCGGGAGGCGAAACGACTCAAGTATTTCCTTAAAAATCCCATTGACTCCGAAAAGGATACGGATCCATGGAAAAGATTTGTAATGACCTGGCCAAGGAATATGCGGAGTTGGATACCATCGTAGGCGCGCTCGATGAATCCGGCTGGAACGTCATGACACCGGCAGCGGACTGGACTGTCAAAGATCAGATCCGGCATCTGGCTTATTACGATGAACGGGCCAGGCAGGCCGTCGCCGAGCCGGAGGCGTTTGAGCAACATCTGGCTGATATCGCCAACAATCCTAATGGCCACCGCGAGACCCTTGAAAAAGCGGGCCAAGAATTTACCGTTGCCGAATTATTAAACCGGTGGCGGCAGGGGCACCGGACACTTCTTGACACCTTGATTCCTCTGGACCGCAAGACCCGGTTAAGGTGGTATGGGCCGCCCCTGAGCGCCCTGTCATTTGCGACCGCCCGAATTATGGAGACCTGGGCTCATGGCCAGGATATTGCGGACGCCATTGGGGTTGAACGGGTTCCCACCGACCGGCTGCGGCATGTCGCCCATATGGGGGTGGCGACCTTTGGCTGGAGTTTTATCAACCGTCAGATGAAGGTCCCCAATTCACCGGTCAGGGTCGAAATCACCAGTCCCGCCGGTGAGCTGTGGACCTGGGGCCCTGAAAGCGCAAAGGACCTGGTCAAGGGGCCGGCGGTGGATTTCTGCCTGGTTGTCGTTCAGAGACGCAATCTAGGCGATACTCGGCTCGTGATTGAGGGCGAAACCGCCCGCCAGTGGCTGTCGATTGCCCAAACCTATGCCGGTCCGCCGGGAACCGGCCGAAAACCGGGAATGTTTTCCAAATAAAAGTTTCCCCCAGGATTACATATCGGTTGAGCGGTTCAGGATTCGACGTTCAGGGTTGAAAATCCGCCGATCAGCTCATCTATTCTTGCGGCGGTCAGCGATCCCGCATCGTCGATCATTTGCAAGGAACGTATTAATCTTGCGCCGATCCTGGTGTACCCTCCTTTTTTCCAGTACGATATTAGTTTTGGTCGGTTGAAAAAATAATTTTTTATAAATATTTTCATCAATTTTTGTATTGGTCCGCAGCATTCGAATTTTACTCCTTTCATTTTACGGTGATCAGTAGATTTCTTTATCTTTATCGACAATCAGCAAGATATATGCCATATAATGAGAGTAGATTAAAATGTAGTAAATTCGATAAGATAGAGGATGCACAAGAAATCAGGGTCGGAGAAATATGAAGCGCAATAAATAAAAATGTCACATAATATTCCGATATGATGTGTTGATCGAGAATGTAGTAGTCTTGAAGTAAGTTGTAACTATCTTAATCTGACAGCGTGGCGCCAAATGCTGAACGACATAATCGGAATCATTGATACCGTTTCCGGGCGATATAAACAACATGCCGGCGCCCGCCTCGCCCCGGGCGTTGCCGGTTGACGGAAAATCCGGCAGCTTTCAATCGTTTTTCAAAGGCTTTATCAGGATCTTCGGACCAAACCGCGAACACTCCGCCTGCCCTCAAGGCGGAACCGCTTAACTCGAGTGCCCTATCGCCATACAGGTGCTCACCTCTGCCCGGAGCCCCCGCATGAGGACCATCGTACAGGTCCAGAATTATGGCATCATATCGATAGCCCTTGCCCTTTATTGCCGCATGTCGAATACGCGTGGCCACATCGGCAATCACAATTCTGACCCGCGGATCGTCAACTGCGCCCGCGGTAAATTGGGCAAGCGGCCCCCGGCACCATTTGACGATTACCGGATTCAGTTCAGCCACCACGATCTCGGCATCAACCGGGAGATTATCCAGGGCCGCCTTCAGGGTGAAACCCATGCCCAGGCCACCAACCAGCACTCTGGAATTTTTTTTATTCTTCAGGGACTCACAAGCCAGCTGCGCCAAAACTATCTCGGAAACGTTGGCCGAGGAGTTCATCAGCACCCGACCATCAATTGTTATCAGAAAATCCGTTTCACCCCTTTGTCGAAGATCCAGAAGTCCTTCAGCGGTATCAACACGGTCAACTATTCGCCATGGCTTCGCCATTTCAAATCCTTTATTTCACCCGTGATAAGGCCGAACCCGCAGGATGATTCCGGCGGCCGCCAGATACATTAGGCCAAGATAAGTAAAGACGATGGTGAAGTTGCCCCGGGTGAGATCCAGAATATAGCCACTCAGCCACGGACCGAGGGGTCCGGACACGAAACCGTAAGCGGTGAAAATCAGCCCGAAGATGGCCCCGAAGTGGGCCATGCCGAAGCAGTCGCCGGCCAGCGGTGCACTGACTGCAAACAGGGTTCCGAAGGCAAATCCGATAACCGCCGCCAGGATGGCCCACAGCCAGATTCCTTCCCAATGGGGCATGATTAAATAGGCCAGGGCAGCAGCCGCAAAACTGACCGCCATCGTTTGACTGCAGCCCAACCGGTCTGAGAAAAATCCGCTCACCAACCGGCCGCCGCCGTTGGTCAAATTAAAACCGGTAAGAATAACAACGGCCCGGCTGAGGCTCAGTCCGCGGGCCAAACCAAATCCGGTGGCCAACACCAGCATGCTGGCACCGGCGGCACCGGCCAGCACCCAGGTGAGCCATAAATACCAGAATGCGCGGGTTTTCAAGGCTTCAACTGCCGAATGACTGGTCGGCTCACCCGCCGTATCGGCTGCCGGCGTCGACAACGTTGCTTCCGGGAACCGGATAAAGGCGGCGGCAGTCAGGCCGACGGTCAGCGCCACACAGCCCAGCACCAGATTGATTCTTTGGTAGCCCCAGTTTGACAAAAGGGCGCTGAATACCGGAGACATGGTGGCCGCAGCCAGGCCGAAGGCCATATTGAAAAAACCGGAGACCAGTCCGCGCCGTGCGGGATACCAACGCTGTACCACCGTCAGCGCCGGGACATAGATAAAGGCCGATGAGGCACCGACTAAAACTGCCCAGACATAGACAGCGGTCATGCTCTCCGCCCGGCCCAGCCAGATCGCACTGCTGCCGCACAGGATGGCTCCCAGGACGGCCAGCTTTCGGGGGCCGTAATTTTCCTGCCAGCGTCCGCAAAGGTACATGAAGCAGGTGGCGCCGGTCAGGACAAAAAAAACTGTCTGGCCAACCCCGGTTCCGCCGACATTGAAGGTTTGCTGCCAGTACTGGCGCATGACCCCGGGAAAGCCGAAAATAAATGCTCCCGGCCAGAAAATGGCGCAGGCGCAGGATATCAGGATTACTGCCCGTTCGCGTTTTTCCGGCATAAGGACTCCTACTCGATATGAAATCGGGTTTCAAATTGAATTTGTCTCCGGCATTCGCGATAGCACCGCTGGCGGGTCCTATAGCATGATAGCGGCGGGTTTGGCAAACGCCGGCCCGCTGGACCCAGGGTAACGTCAAAGTAACTCCTAAACAACGTCAATCAGAAAGCCATATAAGATAACTAAATCCTATGATTGATTAACCGACGGAGTCCTGTCGTTGGACCGAGAGGTATACAGGGGTGGTGTCAAATAACCCCGATGCTGGATGTTGTTTTCCGGCTCTATTTCTTCCGGCCCCAACGTATCGCCAGCACAGCATTTGTGCCGAATAAAAGCAGCGCGCCGGCCCAGCCCGTGGCATTTAGGGGAAACTCGCCGGCTACGAAGGGTCCGAGAAGGGCTGCCAGTAATATTCGCATCGAGGAGATGATGCTCCCCTCCACAGCCGTGACATAGCGGAAACCATTGGTGAGGAGAAACTGGCCGGCTACGCCGGTTGCTGCACACAGCCCCAGGAAATAAAATTCCTGTGAATTGGGCCAGTAGAAATTCTCGTAAAAGATGGCAAAGATCACCAGGGCACCCAGGCCGAACATGAAAAAAAGAATCGTATTGGTGTCGTGGTATTGGCGGCTTACATTTAAATAGGTCATTGCCAGGGCGGCTGTAAAACCTGAAGCCAGACCCCAGAGACCGACAAGTTTAAAGTCGATTTTGCCGGGAGCCAAAATAAGCCATATGCCGGCGAAAGCGACCGCTACCATGGCCAGCGCAACCGGATCCTGCCCACGACGGAACATCACCCATGAGATCAGCGCCACGAAAATCGGATAGGTCATGTTCAGAATATTGGCTTCGGCTACCGTGGTTAACTCTACGGCCACATAGAAACAATACACAGCGATACAGTTAAACAGGGTTCTGCCCAGCAACAGGTGGTAACTGCGAGGACGCGGCCGTTGACGGCGGTAAAGCATGGTGGCACAGACTACCAGAAATCCCAGCAAAAATCGGGCAAAAACAAAGTATGACGGCGCAATCGACACCTCGGCCTGGGACCAACGGATCACCACGGTCGAGAGGTAGAAGCAGAAAGCAGACAGGAATACGGCCCATCCTCCAAGGAGCCTGCGCAGCGGTTTTTTCATGCCCGCTTTTTTAGCAGACTTTTCGACCCCTTCCAAGAGGACAATTAAAATTTGGGAATTTAGATTGCGGATTTCGGATTGGTGGAATCGCTACGCTCTATTAGTCATAATGGACAGAATTCCTAAAATCTAAAATCCAAAATTGTGCCCAACTTGTAGAGGAACAAAAAGGGGCAAACAAGCCTTTATGAAAATAAGCAATATTCACCACCCCAGTATCTGTCTATCGTCTTCCGTTTATTTGGCGTAAGAATATTACGACTAAAAAACAAGGTACCCAAATCCATGCCAGCTCGCTGGTTAAGACGGTTAATCCGCGTTGACTTAAAAACGCTTTAATACTGAGGGGTGAGACTTCGATTGGGGTCCACGGGAAAAAGTACCTCTCATTGGTAATTGGCGACAGCAGCGCAATACCATTGCCGCCATTGGTCAGGGCATCCAAAATTCCATGACTGGCGGCCAGAATAAAAAAATAAAGAAAAAATTTCCACCACTGAATAGAAAACATCACTTCGTTTCGATAAAAAATACCAACAATCAATAGACTTATCAGTGTCGCGAAAAACGGAGAGTGAAAAAAGCCTCTATGGCCGAAGAATTCGTAAGTAGATATGTACAACCAGCGGTAGCCGATGACGTCGGCATCCGGAAGGATCGAACATGCGATACTTAAAATCCAAAATTTCAAGCATTTTTTTCCGGACCTAAAACCGAATGCAGCCGAAACTGCGATCACAGAATGAGATATGATTGTCGGCAAAGCAAATTCCTGTCTATTGTATCAAGGGGAGGGCATGCCAAATGCATCCCGCTCGAAATCAATATTTCCAGCTTTGAATGTACCATCTATTATTTTCCAGCTTCATATTGTAAACAATGAGTCCATTGTAGTTTCCGCGAGTCATATAGATTCTGACTTCAGCTTTGTTGCCGGCCACTTTCATTTTTGGTGTTCCCAATGAGATAGGTGGATTTTCGGCGAGCCTTTTGGGAAGAACTTTCATATACTGCGCTTTGGAATATATTTTGCGTTCCCTGCCGGTCATAATCGAGGCATTTTCATGGATTAGAGCCCCAACTTTTTTGGAATCCAGGTTGTTGACACCATCTTGAAAATCTAGCATTACACTTTTCAGCGCTTGCTCCTGAGGGGATTTCGGCTCATAATTGGTTAACGGTTCATCTTTTCCACAGGATATCATTGCCGTTATTACGATGGCGAATACAAGTTTCTTGCCCATGGTCGATATCCTACCTGCACCGGTATATAGTTTTCCAGATAAAGTTTTTGGACAGCGTTATCAGTCGCTTCCTTTCTAAAATGTACTATTTGTACATCTTATTCAGGGGGGCTCCTTCTAGCCTTGCCAAAAACATTATCTGATAGCCTATAGCTGTAAATTTTGAAAAATAGATCGCAAATCCCAAACCTGGGATACCCCGTTCCAAAATCAAAACTCCATCTCAATATTTGAGAAATGGAGTTTTATAATTCAATCCATGACTACCTCATTGTCAGGGGTTTGTACGATTGCTAATTTGCTTATTTATAAAGCATCGTTAGGAGCCTGTCCGACAACCTAAGGGTTGTTTTTTAGGCAACAATTTTTGTGAAACGGGCTAAAATCTTCTTAAATTACTTCTTAATTATATAATAACCATTTGATATTACATTATAATTAT
>Ga0056115_1001446_pt1 | contig 11313 bp, 10 predicted proteins | sample WorMetOlspDAHAB1_FD_77007 | JGI IMG/M metagenome (GOLD analysis project Ga0056115, IMG submission 77007) | Marine gutless worms symbiont microbial communities from Max Planck institute for Marine Microbiology, Germany - Olavius sp. DAHAB.1 ... | reverse complement strand
GCTCCGCTATCTGCAACACATCATGACCGGAAAAGAAGGTGATTTTGACTGTCTGTTGTCTACGTTGCAGTAATATAGTAAATTACCACTGTATTCAGTGCCAGTGCATCGCGTTCCAACAGACCAAACACTATGCACATCACCACCATCAAAATCACAGAATCTTGTGGAAATCAGGTCCTTCCTAATTGCATAAACACACAATGTTACTCAGCCGTTTCACATGTCAGCAAACTCCTGCAGATTTTCTACGTCGCCACCGACCCAATAGAGAAATATGTGACAACAAAACGAGAAAACAGCCACCGAAACACATGGTGTACTAAACCAAACGCAAATACGAAAACGAACCGTATTTTCACCAGAACTTCTTCCTCGGCCAGGATTCTCTTCAGATCTTTCACCTCGGCCATATTGTTCTAGTAATCAAACAACACCAGTCTCACCCCACAATTAACAGAAAAGCAAGTAAGCAGCTAACTAAGTAACTGCAGGTATATTAAAGCAGTTCTTTATTTGCAAAAATATTTTTAGTATTGCTGGCACAGGTGGGGCATAAATAAGCAAGTAGAGTTTAACCCTCACTTGGCGCAACAGCTGGCGACGTCAAAGACACTAAAATGCATAATATCAATCTTTAATATTAACTCTTACTGCACAGTGTCACATAAGGCTACATAAAGTAAACACACTCACCAAGAACCCTAACAACTTCACTTCCAGAGACGCTCTAAGACCAGGCTGTTCCGACTTGAACGTCTACAGACAAAAGTAACTTAATGCAGCTGGATATTCATTTAAATGAAACTGCTAAAGAACAAATTGTATACAAAGGTGTCGTTTACTGTAAATAAATGACTGGTCTGATGCACACGACAGTAGATCAAAATCACACTTGTTTTGTAGTACAATTGGCTTTCTTGGCATCAGAAAGAAATTCTGCGTAACAATGGAATTAGAGGGTCAATCAAGGGTGTCACAATATATATCATGAAATACTTGATACCATCTCAAGGTAATTACAATAAACAATATCTTTATCCACTATTTAGAAAAAGTTGTGTAAACAAATTTTATACAAAATACTGCATTCAGCACTTCAGCATGAAAACACCACATACAAAGTAGTGGTTTATTAAGCTTATAAAACCAGATGACATCTTGCAGCCAAGTATTTCGTGGCACCCAATTTACAAAAAGTTGTCGGCAGGACCTTAATAGAACATAACAAAGACTAACAGAAAACAGGGAAGACTTAGGTAAAACTTACAAGTTGCTGATATATATTACTGTCGTACAGTTCTGGTCCATGCATATTAGTTTTAACTTCTGTGTTACCAAACTTGTTATACTGACATACTCGATCACTAATAATAGGAATCTTGCTTATACAAAACTCATATAAAAAATTATGAGGAACTTAGCAAACAGTCCTAAAATATATGTAAAGCTTTGAATGTATTTGGATCAGAATACTACTGAATACAGGGAGTTAGGTAACACTGTTGGTGTCAATCCGTATATCATATTAAGCATCCATATTAAGCACGATTTTCACAGCAACTTTGTGGCGCACGTGCACAGACGTTCTTTCGGACGTTCATCTGAAATCTGCAGGATACCGCGAGATAACGACACCCACGAAATGTATGTCTAATACACGTTGGAAACCGGTCACACAAATACCTCCAAAATTCGCAGGAATATCTGCATTCCTCCTTCAGCCACGAACGCTTCACAAGTCAATGGAGCCTCATCTACACAATGGATTCACATATGCATTGTCTCCACAGCCAATCTCACAAAGCCAGATTTCGACTTTCAAAGCCACAAAAAGTATAATGTACCCTTTTTACTTCAACAACAACACTACAAATGTGCGACATAACGCTAGCTGCTTAGACAATTCGCAACACAGTTACAAAAACGCTTCAATAAAACCGTATTCACTAGTTTCTGGAAAATATTCTATCAATTTCAGTCAACATTTTGGCAAAATTAAGGACGAAATAAGCCGATTTACATCTTCACAGCTATCAGTGTCTTGGTCTTGTAGTGTAAGGTCTTGGTCTACTGCTTGCCAAACTGTATGGATCGGCGAGCGAGCCAGTGTTGTGAACGTGAGGTTCAGCGTGGCTGCTGAACAAAAAGAAAATGGACAAAGACTGCTCACCATACATGGTGTACTTTGACCTTATGCCAGTACACACACACATTATTGCGTCGTTATGGGTTGAGCACTGGGCCGATTGAAGGCCTCAGTTTGCAGCGGCGAAGCAGGTCAGTATCTCCCCAATCACAAAAAGGTAACCGGCAAGAACAATTACAATCCGAAGCAATGAAAACAAAGCAGAATACATTAAACTATCGAGTTAACCACTTAAATAAAAAAACATTATACATTGCAATTAATCACTGAAATACCAAATTATCTGATATCACCGGTAGCGATCGCAACAAATTTACCGCTGAGGTTCCACAGTGCAGATAGAGTGAACTTCAGCGTCGTGTCGATAACCCGGTTCTTGATTTTTTCGTCGATAATCGACATAAACTTCTCCATGTATCGACGGTCGCCACCAAGGCACGACGTCTGGCTGGTCGGAATCTGTACACAAAAAAAACCACGACTTTCTTGTCATATTTCTCTCGGGTGTTAAGTCAATAGACAAATATAGTAAGCGGTCTGACACAGCTCAATCAGGATGAACTGCACTGGCTCAATGTGGCACACATACAAGCTCTGCACGACGGTGTACACGTGTCTTCAAGTGCCCGACTACCTGTCCGACCTGTGTATGTCAGTCACCTGACAACAGCACCTTCGATCGGCCAGTGCCATGGATACAGCTGGAAATGTACGGCAGTCGTGCTGTTGCCATGGCTGGTCCGCCAGTTTGAGATTCGCCGCACGATCCAGAACTCTACATTGCCAGCTTTGGTGGCCTGCTAAAGACGAAAGTGTTTCAGCAGTATTCAGTGCACTGAACACATTAGAGACACTGTTCAGTAACGTGATATATGAAATGACATTAAGCATATAACATCAGACACAGTGACAGAAGTGATTAACAGAGTATAGTACACAGTTTAAGGATAGCACGGTCAAAAACAAACTAGATACGAAATACGCCATCATGAAAGTTGACAGCCTGCAAAGCACAGTCGTGCCATTAAACCACCTTTGCATTTCTAGCACAATTATGTCAACACCTCTTCTGGATGACGAAAAGAAAACCAAAAAATCAGAGTGATGTTCATATTTGCTATTTTGTTACACTTAACGTTATACCGTGTGCAAACTCGCAAATGATGGCAGCAATTTTTGGAAGTCGCCAAAGCACACTTGACTAACTGTGCAGTGGCCAGTTGAGGGTTTAATTACGGATTTTTGAAAGTGTGTGCATCCATGATGCTGTAGTTAAAAAGCTACAGTATACAAAAAAAACACAAAATTGGTTCCAAACCAACCATGACACCTGTTTCCAACAGTAAATAGCATCTGTTCATCTACCATAAAACTCAAAAAAGTAGGGAAAGAATTTTCACAAAAAAAACCCGAGGAAAGAGACAGCAATGGATTTAACAACGAGAAGCTCGGGACATTTCACCTTTGCAGCGAGAATGCCGCAGATTGCAATGGACATCTGAACCACCGTGGACTCGTCATATCGAAACAACAGGTCCAGAACAAGTCGACAGCAACGGTAGCGGTCAAAGTTCTGCAGCACACAGTCACACACGGTGACACAATAAAAAGCAAAACATTTATTATTTACACGATGTACATGCAAACGTGTGAAAAGATATTCTAATGTAACACATAAGGTAAAGCTAAGGTTCATTTATAAAGCGTCACAATTGCAGTTTCAGCCGCACCATTGTCACAGAGAGAGCCAGTATACAGTCTAGACCACAGCCCACAGTCTGTGATCATGGACTATGGCCCGTAGCCATATGCAGACTTAGTCTATCGTTTAATGGTCTCCACCTCCGTAATCAATGTAAATACATGGATGCTACTCATTTACTGACCACAGAGGGATGAAGGCTGAGTTGGCCTGGTTAGATGATCCGTAGCACACTTTACCACAAAGTGGTCATCTGTCGACCATAGTACACTGGCCAAAGACGGACATCCTAACCAGTGAGCTACACCGCTGATATAAATACCACCTAAAGGCTTACGACTAGTTAAAAAATCAATTTGTCATAACTGCCATTCATTGCAACAATTACGACAGTAGTTCTCAAAGTGACAAATTGCAGACAGAAATTCAACAGTTTTAGTGAACGGTGCACCATACTGCATGTATGCTTACCATTGGCGGACAGTGCCTGAATACAATTGCCAGAATATCAATTCTTTATTTTTATATGTCCCAGTGTGATGATTTTCAAAAAAATGACAAACGAGCAATGTTCATTAGCTCATGCATGAACCAACTTTGAATAAGGTTGTGACGTCCATATGAAACTGCCAAATTTTGCTTACAGAGTTCTTTTTCATGGACGTCTGTTTTTAGGTTTTCAGCCTTTTTGTTTCCGGTTATGTGCCAGTTCGCTGTCTTTACGTTCTTAATTTTATCTGTATAAATCATGTCATAAATATCATATCAGGCATGTAAATTACAAATAAATTGTTACTGAAAAAGTGTGATTAAATACGAGTTTTGTGACAAAGGTGTCATCCATATATTACGGTCCTTATTTTCTGTGAAATTAATTATCAAGATTTATTGAGCAAAAAACCAAGGTGCTTTGATACTGCTCATTTAACACCAAGAACTATATCTGGCCGATAAAGATAGTACTTCATTATCATCCAAGCAAAAATGGTCACTGAGCTGGTTTATGGTTTATTAATAGTACACACTACCGTGTTGCTACAGTGAGTCATTTACACAAGCTGACAAAATAATTGCAAAAATATGGAAACTGTGCAAAAACATGGCTGACGTTTTACACCGTCATGAGAAAATGAAAACAAAAAATGAAATCAAAAAACACTGCCAGTCAGTTAAAACGATCTGGTTCATGACTTACAACTTCTTGCAGGATATGATCGTTGCACAGGATTAACAGACAGTTTTTGACGAGCTACAAAGTGCACACAAAATTACATCAATATTCGAGGCAATTATCGATCCGCCTAGAAAAATGACCTATATTGTGTCGTGAGGGGCATTAAACTCTATTCACTCACTTAGGCACTTATTGAAAAGGTTGTTGTGGTTTTGCTGTGCTTGCTAAAGTTAATCTTATCCCTTTTATACGTGGTACACCGTGTGGTGTACTGCCACGATTCCACAATTTCAAAATGTTATTTAATGGACGTCGGCGAAAAAACTGATTACACCTCAATGAATCTTTTCTGAATCATAACCAATTTAATACCATAGAGCATACAATGTTACTTTAACACAGATATGATCTGGCATTTTTGTGTGAAGACTGTTGCTATTATCTTTAAGCTGTACGCCAAATAGAGCTTTGCATAAACTGAACAAGAACAGCTGTCATTCAACAGACAATAACACAATTCTGAAGCAGGGCATTTTGTGATGTAAGGTCACACAGTTTGAAACTCTCTGCCACCAGATATCCGCATAAGCGACTCACACACTCATTCCGACAAATACACAAACAACATTTACTACAAGCAGCTTGTAACGTGTACGTTTTAAACGTATGTTTTAACATACATGTGGTCGCGGTCCTATCCACTGTTTTATCTGTTTTCACACCGGCTGAAATTGCAATGCACGGTCAATTGGTCATTCTGCTAATCTGCAGACCAGGCATTATGAACATTGCAATGTAATCAGCGGTCAAATTATAGAATAATTATAATGAAGGAGGTCTGAATGGATTGAGGTATCAAAACCATTGAAAGGAATGAGGGAAAATGTGGCTGTATAGGACATCCTTTCTGCCCAAGCAATGGAGACACAATCTGACATGTGCCACTAGTCAGTAAATCTGACTACGCACAAAAGAAGGGTCAATATTTTATTAACATAATCACACGAGACAACAATAATTGGTTCCAAAATCAGAACCATTCAATCCAATTGTTTTGCAGAATATAAGGGGGACTGCTACAGAATGGCCTATATTGTGTTTGATGGGGCATTCAACTCTACTCACTCATCACTCGCTGCAGAACTAAGGGATCCCGCCCCCACAGGCTCCTGTGATTTTAGCACTGACTGTAAAGTTAAGTACAAACCTGCGGGTGATTTGGAGTCATGTCAATGGCCTGCAGGAGCAGCTCGACCATGCCAGCAAGCAATCCGATGTGAACCGATTTGCACTGTTCGTTTCTCAACAGATTGTGCAAGCAAGCCGTTGCTGCCATTAGGACTGCTTGGTTGTTCCAGTGTTGCCTCATCACAGGCAGAATCAGCTGTCAACGGAATAGGACACAAATGCCATAAGAGAAACATTGTTCACAAAATTAGCAAGCCCCTACTTCAAGCCAGCAATTTGCTAATGGTTTTGTGAAAAAACAGTAAGCCATGGTCCGACAAGAAGACCGCTATATTTACGTACTGCAGTGCTGTTTATCACTGCAACAACACTGATTTCGGTAGTGATGTCGTTTAAGACTGTAAAGTTTGTGGTTTTTTTCACAAATTGGAAAAGTTCAGTGAAGCATATTCTTCTGCATGGTTTGTCAACAGTTGTATAAAGAAAAGTTAGAACAGTGACGACATGAAATGAAAGCTGCAAAAACGTGGCCTGAACTGTCAACTATCGGTAGCCGATTCCTGCTGGCTGCCGCCAAACTTGGAAAGTGCTGACTGAATGTGCTGTAATGTCGTTTCAGCATCATCCATCGACTCTTTCCGGCACTAACTGAAAACTTTAGCATAACAGCAATCCTAATGTTAATGGACCTTCCAAAGGTTGTGATTATGAAGGACACAATACAAAGTCATCGATTACATGAATGATCCATACAAGTACTTACTTTGACAATATCTGGCCTTGGCCGGGCAAACTCTTGGGTCTTGTTAAAAAGCTCGAAGAAGCAGCGATGCATGTACTGTGGCCTGTGCGAATATCGACGCAAACTGTGCAGCAATGCATCTTCCGTCTTCTCCTCCGCAATCTGCCAGTCAGATAAGTGTACAATAAAAACCAGCAGTGGCTCCACAGAGCAGTGGTTAGAGTGCTGGCCTCTCGACTAACAGGTCTTGGGTTCAGTTCTCACCTAGAGCTCTGCCAAGCACAGCACTAACAGTTCAGGTGATTTCAGAAGCAAAATATGACAAAAATAACACCCTCTCCTAAAAAGGCATAAATAAGACCACAGAAGTGACAAAACAAGCTACCCCGATTCTGTCACCTCTTACGTCGCAGTGTTGTAGTGGTAGCATGCTTGCCTGCAGCATGAGAGGTCCCAGGATGGAACCCGTGCTGCAAACAAGTTTCTATGTTTTTCACGAACATTACTGCAATACGCTGCTTTGGTCACGAGCTGCACACTTACTGCAGTGCCTAAGTTGACTCAGTCTTCCATACTCCAATGGATGGTAAATGAGTATCGACCTCACTGTTAGCTCTATAATATCGTCTTGCATACTATTATTTTCGCCCACTAGCACAAAGTCGCAGGCTTAATATTGTACTAAGAATGACTGCAACGGCGTCTAATCAGAGTCAAAAGTGTTGAGGAAGGCGACCGCATTTCCCTTTTGGAGGGCTATTGACAACTGCTGAAACAGAAAGGTGGATTCTCTGGGTTCACCAGTCATTAAGGTGGCCTGGCTGCCAATTTTGTGGACAAACTCAACAGCCCAGTGATTCCAGGTACCTCCTTGTTTCTATGGCAACTGGGTAGAAGATGTGCGTGCTGGCCAGTTCATCATACTTGGCGATTTTGTTGGTCGCTGCCAGGTTCGCCGCTGCACCTGCCTCTGCGGCAGTGTCGCCAACGTGTGATTCTGCAAAAGTGTCTGGGACAGTGACATCCCAGGCCATTGGCTTGCCTCTGGAGCACAGGATCAGTGTGCTGCCGTCTGGGCGTTTCCCATTTTGCAGAATCAAATTCGCATTATTATTATTATTATTATTATTATTGTTATTATATCCAGCCAAAAAACGAGTAAATCATTCTACAGATAACAAGCCAAAATGGCCCAAAGGCACACTTAATGACTATATTTATAGTAAATGTCATAACCAGAGACTGAAAGACCAGACATACAGAAAGCATATATTACAGAAAGGATGAGACAGTGGCACAATATACATTATACATACGGTTATGCGAGGGCAACAGTCGGTCGAGAATTTGTCAGTCAGCTGACTTGAGGTAATTCCCGTCACCATGAGGCCCAAAAATTCCAGCTTCTTGTGGCTCTCAATAAATTGCCTGCACGACAACATCTGACCACATTATAATCAACCACAAGCATGCTGTATGAATTGCACAAACACAATCATGTTGTACGAATGGCACAAACTGGCAGCTATTAATCAATAAACAAAGTAACTTAAAACGAAAGATTGCTTCAAAAAAATTAGCAACAGTTCATATTAAAATATAATACACGTTGAGCACAATATTACCTAGTGCTGTGACGGCTTCCATTTTCGGATTTGCGGTAGGTTTCGGTCTTTTTAAAAACTAAAAGCTGCGGTTTACAGTCGGTTTCGGTTTTATGGTTCCTGATGTTAATCACGCGCACAGCAAACTCTGAGAATTAGAGAACAGACGATTATCGGATCGGTATCGTATCGCAACCGATACTGGGTGTATCGTATTGAAACATATCGGATTCTGTTGTCTGTAATACGTGCATCACCGCAGGTTTGGGAGCTGTTAATGAATCGCATTACACAGGACGATCAAAGGACGTAACCTTACACCAGCCTCCCTATGACACCAAGATGGCGCAGTACTGGGTCTTGCCACAAGCGACAGATTATGTCACACCCCTCCACCAGCAGGCATTCTAAAAATGACCGCCTGAAATTGCCTTGCCACTAACGTGGCTCCAAAAAAACCTCGGTTTTCGTTCTTCATGGTTCTGACAAAAGCGGTTTTTGGTTTCGGTTTGGTCACCGTCACAGCACTAATATTACCAGAACAATGAAGTGTTCGGCATTTAGACATTCATTTCTCTATGGAAATTATGCCACTGCAAATAGCATACCAACAGTCAATTACCTACAAATATTAATACAAGTTGTTAAAACCTGCACATGGTAACAAACAGCGATTACATAATCACAACTGTGGAAGACTAACATTGGTACAGGTGCTAACAAATTATGATGCAATCTTCAAAATAGATTAATCCTGAAGCATCTCTTTAAATGACGGCAATAGTTAGTTAGTTACTTGATTAGTTAACGCATAAGGCATTATGCCTTAGGGCTGCTAGGCCAAGAACCAAGTGGCAGCTGTAGGGAAGAACAGTACATTGACAGAAGTACATGTTCAGTGTGCACCTATTGAACAACACATATCACAAAATGTTACACGGTCACGGGGTTGAGCACTGGGTTTATTAAAGGCTTCATGTCACGAGGACAGCACAAAACAGTCAATCTTACAAGTCAACAACAACAGCAATCAGTACCTCAATAAATCAAGTGAAAGATTCTGCGAGCCGGAGATATCGAGTGACACAAGATCGTTGAATTCGGAGCCGTCCAGCAGAATGCTTTCCGCTGTAACGGAGCTCATCTTAAGCGTCGTAAATGAGGACGATGGCAAATCGGAAGATATGTCGAGCACTCTGAGTGCCGACATGGACCGCAGCACATCTGTGGAACTCGAGTCGCCGAGTCGGACGTTGTGCATAAGCAGCTGCTGAAGTCGAGTTCGGCATTTTGACAGCGACGTAACATCTCGCACGAGAGTCGACGAGATGTCGAGATTCACGAGCAGCGGCAGATCATTCACGATTATGTTCAGCATGTTGTCGTTGAAATCCGTCCGGCTAATGTCCAGTGAGCGCAGATTTCGCAGGGCACAGAGAGAGACAATCACCGGAGGACCACCGCCGCGACCGAAATTAACTCCGGTGAGGCTCAGCGATCGCAGATTGCTAACCGTCCATTCGTTCAGGACACAGATTATGTCAGTGACTGTGTACTGCTTCGAATCTTGTGGCTCGATGACTAGACTCTGCAGTTTGTGCGACCGTAGAACACAAAGGCCAGCAGCTGTGACTGGCGTGCGACGTACGACAACGTTCCGCAGACAAGTCCGATTCGACTGAAAGAGATCGATTATCTCGTCACAGAGGGTTCGACATGCCGACATTCGCGATATCAGTTGATCGGCAATGCTGTTGTGCAGGAACGTTTCATGCGAACTTTTGAGGCTCCTCTGAAGAATTAGGGAGTCGCTACTACCAGTACTGTTGTGACGAACCAGTCCACTATCAGAAGATGAAGAAATGATATTGCCGGCAATGTAGCCGAGACACAGATCTTGCAGAGTGTCAGGAGATTCTGCTACCAAGTACGCCATTTTCTTGTGTACAATTCATCAACTGCCTCTAACGACCTGCAACCAATTTTACACACGGTGAACAATATCGTCAGTATTCTTCTTGGTTCGTTATTCATCATTTAGTATAATAAAGCACTGAAAACAGATACTGCATCGAGTGGGCGATACCCATATTGTAACGCCTTCGTCTGCTCACCAGGTAGTCAAGTATCACTCGCCAAGAATAAAGATGACAAAAGGATGATCGGTAGTATCAAAAATTCTAGCCATGTTTACGTACAGTAAAAAGTACCACAGTACCGATTACTGGAAATTAAGTAAGTAATCATTCGGGCATTCATAAGTGTAGTGGTATGTAAACACAGATTCAAGCTGTACTTTGGTTCTACCACCCAAATAAAAAAATGTCTTCTGATACTGTCTGAATCGTTCAACAAGTCTGGATTGTCTGGTGCCCAGCGACACATTTCTCCAGCGTGAATGTTATTATCTGTCCGAGAGGATGGAAAATAAGGGCTTACTAGCGCTATTTTCCGTTTGTCAGTGGAGATGGGTTGAGTTGTTACTTGATCGCTTGGGGTTTAGCATCAACTGCACTGTGGAAACCTTTGTACTGTTGACAGGAATTCATGGAAAAGGCTACAGATTGCACTAGATGCATAGATGTAGACAACAGTTGCAAGCAATGCCTCTATGACTCTCTCTCAAAAGTAATAATAATAATAATAATAATACGAAATTTATATAGCGCCATAATGCCGTTAGGCGGCTACAGAGGCGCTGGCGGAACAGGTGGGTAGAATAGTTAGCAGAAAGCGGTAGAAAACAGATGAGTT
>Ga0056115_1001445_pt1 | contig 11313 bp, 7 predicted proteins | sample WorMetOlspDAHAB1_FD_77007 | JGI IMG/M metagenome (GOLD analysis project Ga0056115, IMG submission 77007) | Marine gutless worms symbiont microbial communities from Max Planck institute for Marine Microbiology, Germany - Olavius sp. DAHAB.1 ... | reverse complement strand
GCGTAACCTGGCGACGGAACATTGTCCATGATCTCTGCGTAGTCTGACGTGCGGTGTGCGTCGTAGTGGTAGACAGCAGCACTGTCTGGAACTGCGGCAGTGTGCATCGGCGACAGAACAATTCCAGCTGACTGCCTTTCTGGCGTCGATTTACGTTTCCTGCTGGCACAACCATCTCAGAAAATAATATATGCGATAATGTATACTGTGATTCGAAAAAACGGGCACCCTTTTTATTTTTGCGATTACTCTGTGTGTTGTTGACCGTTCTTTAAAATATTTGGCAATATTGCAGCAAAGGAAATTTTCAACAAAATACAAGTTTCAAATTTTATATTGATGCGTGGTATTTAATCGTAACCCAAGCAGAAAACACGCCAAGTACGGCCACTGTTGACATAAACATATCGCAGCAAAATCCGACGTTAGTCACTCAATTAGAAATGAACGCAAAGCACAGTAAAATACTATCAGATCAGGTGTTCAAAATGTCGTCCACTAGCTTGACACAAACTCATCAGTGTAAAATAAGAAGTCTACAGCGGACGCTGGGAATGATGTAGCAATTTTCGTGTGCGAGTTCGGTGCAACGCACAGTTTGCAACAATGAGTTCTTGCGCACGACGCTTCTTTAAGCATTTCAACTTCGAATTCTGACGAATGATACGGTATACCGAAGAGTGATGAATTTCCGTCTCTCGTGACATTTGACGTGTGGTTCTGTGACTCTTTGGTGCACCTTTTTGACTCAAAATCAATTCATTTACAGAATCAACGTTGTCATCGGTGCGCGCACTGCAAGGTCGTTCGATTTTCTGATGCCTTATCGTACTGCCAGCGTTTCTCAGTTTTATTTACAACTTATTCAGACCGAAAACCGTCCAACCTTTGCCAGAAAATTATCTAATAAGTTTTAGCACCATAATTCTTGAATTTGTACACATTTTAAATTAAAATTCGATCCTCAACACTGTACACCATACTTACACTTTAAGCGTCATCTGTAATTTTGCAATACCTAAGCTGGTTCTCGACCTAACGCAATGCACCGGCAATTTCTTTTGTCACTAAGAAATTTTCGGTTGCAAATTTCCTTGGCTACCAAACTGCCAACAATTACTAAAATCTGATTACGATTAACAAAGTTATGGCAAAAACAAAAAGGGTGCTCGTTTTTTTGAAATAGTGTATATATATGCAAGATGTATAATCATATTATGTGAAAAATGGTTGCACCCTGTATTCCTTAAAGAGTTCCGTTTTTTAATAAATTAATGAGGTGTGTACGTGACATAACTGTGCATTATTAGTATCATGCACGGTGGATTGTTGGTTCTTAAAGTTTGTGTTGTTTACAGTTTTAGTTTTTTTTTCTGGTGATTTTATTATTTTTATATTATGTTTTACTTTTTACACTACGTTTACTATGTGTGTACGATGTTTATATATAATAAATAAATTATTAGTATAACGCCTGTGCTGTGTCTCTCTTTACACATTATATTTTTTTTCTGTGCGGTCATTGTTTTGATGAATAAAACGTATCAGTACATATATAACATCGACTACCGACAATTATAGCATACCAGCACAACTTAATTACATGACAATGCCGACATAATTTACTCTACGCTTTTATTTCTTGTATAGTATTAAATAACGGTTTTATGTATCTCTCTAATATGTAGCACCGAATTGAAATTATCCTGCGGACGTTATGATCTTGAAGTTATAATGTGCAATGCGATGTCGGTGCACCTACAAAGAGAAGAAATTCATTGCGCAACTGAAAAATACTAACTCTATAAGCAGTTACGTTACAATTTTACAGCGGGTTTTACTGGCCACCCGGACAACTTGATGTCAATGTTGAAGAATCTTATTTCACCATACAGTGGTAGCAATATAGCAACAATATAGCAATATACAAAAAAGAAACTTAACTGAACCAATAATAATAAACAAATAATAATATTTACAGTTACAATATTATACACGTTCAGTAACGTTAAGTTGAAATGTGAGCTCACCGACACAGCAGAATGAAGGCGACTACCAGCACCAGTAGAAGCAACGCAGCTAGTGACAAGCCCACTGCGAGACCAACAGTGTTTGCTGACGACGAAATTGCTGCCACGGATGTGGTAGACACAATGCTAGTAGTCTGTGCGTCTGGCAAGGAATTCTCTACAAGCGAAGGACATACGGTCAGTAACGCTCTGTTAAAGCACCGTCGTTTTTCTAGCTCGAGTCAAAGCAAAAGCACAATGTTGGTAGTAATGAATTATTGTTGTCGGCGTGGCGTGATCGCCTGACCGTTCGAGGGATTGGCAGTAGTGCTATGTTGTGCTTGTTACCTTTTACGAGTTTCAATTAAAGCCTGACCATTAAAATACCACATTTCTGTTCATGACGCCGTGCTACAGTCGGGTCTAAGTTGTTCATTTTTCTGCTAAACTCAACCCGTTCTTTATCAGAGCAGTGCAGTGGTTTTCCCCAGAGCAACGAACAGTCTATGTGCCGGCGAAACGCGTTAAGATTCGGGCCATTTTTTCAGTCGCTGTTGCCAAAAAACAAACCAAGTTCGCAAAATGAAGACATACATTTACGCTCGAAAATTCGTAATGTTGCTGAAGCTGTGCTGGTTCCACAACACCAAGGAATGTCAACATTAGACAGCACGTGATCGTATAGTTATAGGAGCGCACCAAAGCTGACACTTTTTAGACACAGTGTACATTTGCCGACACGAAGTGAATTAACGTTGTGATGATGTATACGGTGGTCTAAAACATGAGCCGATACCAAATTATTGATACATCGTAGTGAGGCCTGCAGTTATAAATGCAAAATCAGATTTAAATTCGTATAAAAATTTCTTTAATCCCCATCTGTTCTCTTTTTGCAGGTTTTCAATTAAGATTTTATCGTAATACTAATTTTAGCAATATCACAGCTTCATGTACAGTGTTTGATGATGTCACATATTGCGTCATGCATAGAACATTTACAACCAACTTATAGTATTCTAGTGCTTCTTTTGCACTCACACTTGATGAAAAATTTTAGCCCCATTTACGGGGTTTTCAATACGATTTATTAATAATGTCGAGCGGCTTATTGTTTTGGGCCACGCTGAATGTCGTGAGTGTTAACTTTGTAAAATGTAACGTCATCACTGGTATATGCGCATGATTCGTCATAACAAGGTAGGTATGGACGTTCTCACCTGGATATTGATTTGTATTAATCGCAGCGTTAACATTGCCGTACTTCTGTGTTGTGATATCTGGTTGAGAAAAGGTAGCAGGCCTAAGAGTAAGACGCCGGTCAGTAATAGTCGGTGTTGGAGTACGTGTAGACGGCGTAGTATGATCTACAACATTACACAATTACAGCTCAAAAATAGCTTATAACTACGTCTGCAGCACTTTATATAACTGCATAAGGCCAGAAGATAACACTGAATTTAGCCCATTTTGTCACATCGTGATCAAAAATGTTCCGAGTATATGCAGAAATTCTCGCAAATGCGAGGCAACGTTTCGGACTTGCTACAACCTGCGTGTTTTCAGAATGAAATCGAATTACTGAATTATTGTCGTTTTCGCTGTGATTATCTTCCCCAATTAAGCTTAGAATGAAACATCGGCTTATTAGAAAGTAATTTTAACGACAATCCTCATATAAAAATCTTCTCACTCGTCCACCTCAGCGTTGAGCCCGTCAGGCAAATTCATCAACACTGTTCTTAATGTGCGCCGGAAAAAAAGAGTCACTAAGCTAGAAGCTACAGCGGTAGTGACGACTGATAAAACACAGATTAATAATACCAATTGGTTTCGTTCTAACCGTGCTGCGACATCAAATTCAGCAATAGCATCTTGTACATCGTGAAGAATAAAACTTCTACAATGAGCTTCAAACAACGAATCGAAAATCGCAAAAAAATCAGAAATCAGAACAGGGTGATAACTGAACCGGCAGAACATGCAGACAAGATGCACAGTTTTCGCTTCTGATCACTACAGCTGCTGTCGTCACTGCTCTCGGCGGCGCAGAGGCAAATGCAAGGACTAGGACAGTACTCGTCAATCCAGTTGCTGACAGTGCTGCACTTCCGACTCGAATTCACCAAACAGTCATCTAAATCTTCGAAGCAGCTGTCAAGCTTGTCATCTTGGAAGCACCGACAATCTGCTCACAGACAACGAAATTCTGTTTAAGAATGATCGTGGTAACATAGACATTTAGCGTCGTCACTGTTTTCAACTATCGCATTTTCATGATGAGCAACATCGTCGATTTTAATTCAAGTGCTAGATTTAAACGTATAGGCCGTTAAATGCGTAAACTTTTCTAGTCTACGCTTAGTTGGTTTAGCTTAGCTATTGTCACTGATGTGACCAGTATAATTTGAGGGCAGCTATAGGCCTAAGTGCACATGTATTGTGCCTTGCTGCCCTGTTCTACTGTTGTTCAAATTTACATGTCTTCTGTTACTTCTGGAACGAAAGAAAATTGAAATGAAAATGGCAACTTCTACTAATCAGTGTAGAGTGATTAAACTGGTCCTAACTAAGTCACTTAGTCGCTCGAACTTCAGGCTCAGAAATGACCTACACTACAGCCCAAATAACATTTGGCTTGTCACGTTACATCTCGACTTGACACGACACGTTCGACTTGTCGAGCGTGTTTAGCTCGTCCTGACGAGCGTGTGGAGCCGTGCTGTTCGACCAGCTCGACATAGCCAAAATGCATGGACTCGACACGTCGAACTTGTCGTGTCGTGTCGTGTCGAGACGTGACGAGCCAACTGGAATTTTGTCTATGTCGTTCAACTCTTCCCCTCGTGATATAGAGTTAAGCTCCAAACTGCCTGCTCAAAGTGCAATTTTGCTGCCAGTGTGTGCCTCTTTAGAATAACTACCGCTGGAAACCAGTGCTCGTGCATTGATTTTAATAGTTGCTCAACTTACGTCTACGACAATGTTTCCCAACCTTTTTTAATCTATTAACCAAAATCGCACACAGACGTTGGGTCGTTAACCCTCCCCCCCAATCACACACAGACAACAATATTTTTCTGAGAAATGTCCATTTATTTCGGTTGCACACGCGATTAAAAGGGAACAACTGTCGACCTGTAATCATTACTTTTAATGCGACGGTTATCATTAATTAATGCGACAGTTGGGCCCGTTTTTCAGTGTCAGTTTCTCGATTCTGGGTTTTGTTTTGACTGAGGAATATTCTCACATCACTAGACACATCAAGCCGATTCCTCTTCATTCCCAAGACAGTCGAAAACACTTGTTCACATCGGTACATAGCAGAGAAGGATGTAAAGTAAGTAACGAAAACTCTACATTTGAACACACACACACACAGTACAAAAAGTCGACTCTTTATGCTCAAAATATGTTGTGGTTAAAACGCTAATAGAAGAAAAACAGCCCATTACCCAAACGAAAAGGCCCGATTAATCAATTTGGGTTATTTTCCCCCAGGTTGGGAACCAATGGTTTACGATTAATCGCATATCTCAGAACGAAACTATTCACATATGACGAATACAAACACGTCTGAAAACTGCCATGAATAGCACTTGCAATAGAAATCGTCACTGCCAGTAGCAGAGCAAACTTCCGACAAATGGCTGTCAACATCACGTTACCATTCGTATATGAGAGCTGCCCGTTCGCTAATGGTTAAACTGCATGTGCAGTGACGATGCAGGTTCGCGCGCAGTGTCGGCCTAACTCAACTCTGCCCATTAAGACGATGGCATTCAACTCTGTTTATAGGCCTATACGCCATTTACGCCGTGACTGTCAGCAGCGTAGGCGCCAGCACTAGCAGTGCTGTCTCAACCTGGTTTATGCGAACTTTTTCGCAGAATTCACATTCTACTGGGTGGCTCCAAAAAGAAAACCACCGCCTAATTATCAAGAAAATTGCATTAATAACACCCGCTAATATGAGGGTTGATTTCTTTTCAACTTCGAGTGTAAGAGAAATACAAGAATACTGTTAGTCGGTATTGAACAATGCGTATAGAAGACTTTTTAAAATGCATCAGTGGGAGTCAGTAAAAACGTTGCAGCTTTTATGTGGCCGATTAAATCTATGCCGTCTGTTTGACCTACGGAAATTATGTTTTTAAAGATAGATTTTAACTCGTCGAATAACGTATTGTTATAGCTTGTTAGCAGGTTTTATGCTATATTTACTTTTTGGACCACCCTGTGGGCAGACTGACTGACTGAGTATTTCTTAACGTTGCACGGTCGCACCCAACGCATTAAAGGTCATTTCAGGAATCGCACATTAAGCTTATTTGCGATCAGATTGTTCCATGGTGCCCTCTACACGGTGGATAATGAAACTGGCCAGTATATGTTCGTTTGTGTATTTTCTTTACAAATTCCTATAACGTACTGCTGTCGTTCAAGCCGTTGTTTTACATAAAGACGATAAATCTTTTCGTTTACTTCCACAGAACAGTCATACATGCATTCATTTTCGTTTATTGAATGAATTGACAGAATGCAAGCCAACACATGGATATAAAAATAACTAGTGTCAATAGCAGTGTTGTACAACATGCGTTATACAGGGTGGCCCCAAAAAGCAAGCCACTATCATATTCTATGTGTGACCTAATTTGTGACGTCATCACTTGCTGTGTTTTAGGCTGCGATACGGATAAAATCAACGCATCTGATAAAATCATGTTTGTAACCTGAAAAAAATAGAAAATATGGAAATAAAAGTCATTTTACATAAAACTCCATCGAAAAGATCATTTAGACATAGAATTCACAGCTTGCTAAGGCGAGCTGATAACAGAGGAAGCGCTGGCATTATTCACAGCATCTGACGCATATCGCTCGTTTGCGTGTCAGGCATTGTTATTGAGGTCAGAAAGTAGGTCACGCATAGAATATCTAACACTAACGAATTATATTATAGTGCTTTTGATTCATACTTTAATTTGACGAATAAATCTAAGCTCATTGACAGGCTTTCGTGCGATTTAATACGATTTTTGATCATGTCGAAGTGGCTTACTTTTTGGGCCACCCTGTATAAAGTTGCAGTCAGAGAGATGAGTGTGATGTCCAGGTAGCTGTAGTGAATGTGTGCGCCGTCTAAGAGTGTAGTGTTGTGGTGCAGTAGATAGTGATGGGAGCAACGTGTGTAGAATGTGATTGGAGTTTGTAACTATTTTATAGAACAGTTCGTCGTCGGCTGTAGAGCAGAGGTCGCCAAACGTTGGTGGCTCTGACGTAACAGCGGATGGCCACAAATCAGCCCGAACAGCACGACGCAAGACAGCGTCGATACGCTGTCGGTCAGCGGACGTCGTAAGCCCTACCACGCCGGGGTGTCGTATGTGAGCTTCGAGATGACGACCGAGTGGAACACCTGCTGCAGAGCAGTCGCCGCCATGCCGTGAGAACGCAGGACGCTGATGGCGTATGCAGAGCGAGCACACGAGCTGATGACGTCGTACTGGGAGAATTCATCAGCAATCATGCATGTACGTATCTCGGGTCGGCACTGTTTCTTTTACGCTCACAATTTACCGTTGTCGTTCTTCTGCTCAAAGACTACAAATATTTCTCTTAACTCTCCAATGAATTCGCGTCACCAAAATAGCATGTGCGTGATAAAAGTTTTCGAAAAGATATTCAGGGCCTGCTGATAAATAAGCACTGTTTGATGATGAACTCCAGTGTACTTGAATGCCGAAGCTTTATAATTGGCTAGACATAGACAATGTCGCTATTACCTTTCGACAGCATTATACAAGTAAGTAGGGGCCATAGGTCCTATGTCGTTTGATTCGATGTCGTCGTCGACAGAAATATTAACGATGCAGATTATTATCAGCCGAGCGCACATGTTCTGTTGACCTTGACTTCAACCTCGACCTTCAGGTTCGTAGAGGTTATTTTCGATCAGAGTGACATCGGTGACGTCATCAGCAACATTTGATGTGTCGTCACTGGCAGCATACCACGCTACATGTACAGGTGCCGAGGCCGAAGCTGAAAATGATTCCTCTGGTGTGACGTACGCTGGAGGAGGAACATTATCTGTCAAAGCCTCATACCGCGTGTTGACAGCTGCATCGCAATGGCTGCCAGCAGAACTGTCTGGAACTGCCGCAGTCTGCGCCGGTGATAGGCCAACTCTAGACTGCCGTTTCAACGCCACCTTGCGTTTTCGGCTAGTACAAACATTCAAACAACAGTAACAGTGACACACACTGACATGCAACAGTTAATAAAAGTAGGTCCGTATGCCAGTACAGCGCAATTAAATGACAATAAGCCGTCATAATGTGTGCTTCTTGTATATGCTAACGCAAGAACCTGAAGACTGTGTTGTCGCAATAAAAATATAGAATGCAATATAGTAGCTGAGCTGCAAGAAAATAAAGTAATTTATTTTGATACAGAAAACAGTTAGCGTTATAATGTTTATCACCGTATGGTTACAAGAGGTGCATCGAGCGCTTTAGAGCCGCTGTGCGATAATGCACTACATATAAATTGACATTGACATTGACATTGACATTGCTGGCCACCCGTGCAATGTGATAACAATATTGTGTGCAATAATACACACATTCAGTAGCAACTAAACATCGGGTCTGCATTGAATGAGTACATAGAGTTGAAGCTGAGCTCACCGATACATCAGAATGAAAGTGACTACCAGCACCAGTAGAATCAACGCAGTCAGCGATAAGCCAACTGCGAGACCAACAGTATTTGCTGACGACGACGACGACGACGACATTGCAGCTGCTGACGTATTAGACGTTGAAGACTCAGTGTATACGTTTGTCGAGTAGTGAGCTGCACAAGACAATGTCGCTGTAAACAAAATTATGGACAAACAGATGTAAGGAGAATATTTGTTGAGTAAACACTTAATACCGCTCAGCAATTCGTCTGTGCCAGGCAAACTTGTGTTGTATGGCTCTGATGGCGAGCGGTGAGCTACGCCTGATTACCTTATCCATTTAATTTTGGCTAAATTGAGTCGACATGCTTCATGATTATGCGCTATATAAATTCACGATTGATACGGACATTGAGATTTTACAACGCTTTCCTGTTAAAAATTAAGAACGTTTCCATTATAGATATTAGATATTAGACGATGCTTCAAACTTTCTACACAACAATTCGTATTTTTGTACAGGCATACAGAGCACTAGCGCATCGTGTATAAGGACAACGCGGCCTATTTCTCGTTTTCTTTGCAGTTTTTTTGCCACCAGTTAAATGTACAGACACTTCAAAGAAAGCGATACCCGTATTGTAAAAGTTCTTCTTACTCGTCCGTATTTATATTAGCCAATGTGAAAGGGTTTTAAGCGGTTAACGTGAACCGCCACCGGCAGCAGAGTATTGCGAAGACAATACAGCAAGAGCTCCGCTGATATACAGTAAAATAAACTGTAACGGCTACTAATTATTCCAAGTGTTTCATGTTACGTTACCTTAGGCGGGGCGTGACCAGGAACAAATAAAGATGTGCAATAGTTGACGGCAAAACGACGCACTTAAACAGCAAGAATTAGAAAAGTTGATAAGCCTACCTGGAGTGATAGTAGTGCAAGTATGCGTATGTTTAATGCAAACCAATGTCCAATATCGATCGCAGACGCGACTAAAGCCCACCACGTCGCAGTAGCAAGTGCGACAGTGACTGTGACAAGTCGTTATGGTTCTGTCAATCCACGTTCTGGCACTCGCGCAGCTTACGACGCAGTCAGTCGCATTCAGCACACAGCTGTCGCGGAAGCATCGGCAACCTATTCAATCAATGATTCAATCGTGAATTTTGTCTAGAATGGCCTAAGTATTAAAAACACTGCTAGGTCCACTACGGACAGTGTGTATAGACACGAACATGTCAGATGATATGAATGTCAGGATATTGCTCAGTAAACGCAAACGTCTCGCGTCGAGTGCGAAAGGTCGCCAGACTCGGCGCCGACGTGACCTCAAGTGGCAGACAGTTCTTCACCCGAGGGCCAGCAACCGAAAATGCTTGGCTGCCAACAGTGGAACGGTGAACCGGAGGCCGAACCTCGGCGACTTGGAAGGTCGGCAACGTGTGTGAACGGGCCAAGGTATTTATGCACATACAACGAATACCTATCATCTTACCTTGGCACATACACAGCAAAAACAACCGCGTGCTAAACTGTAATGAAATATGATCACAGCAACATAGCCCTACACTGTGTCCATTTTGATAACATATGACATAAAAAGTCAATGTCAATGTCAATTTATATAGCGCATTATCACACGGTGCCTCTAAAATGCGCTCAAAATGCCGTTCGTATAAGCAACTTACGGTTGAAACAAGTACAAAGCACCATAGTTCCTACAAATCCAGAACGATCATGCATTACAACCTCAAATAACTATACTGTATCGACTAACCATGTGTATTATAGTGACCAACGCTCGACACAGAAATCGTCATTATTAACAGCACAGCAAACTTCACACACACACTATATACCAACAACATGATACGCAATCATGCTTAACATGTACTCGTCGTTAATGCTTTAACCAGCCTAATGATGCAATTAAACTCTCCGCAGAACGAAATGAAACGGAAACTAAACAGTTTCAAAACTTTAGTGTACAGTGCACTGAATCGAGACACTGAACCAAATGACGACGCAAACGCATGACTGAAAGTGCACGCCGTGAAAGCTTGAAACTCTAGGCCTACGGGCGGTGCGCTAGCCTACGTCGCAACACTGTACAAAGTTAGGCGCAGCTAGATCTGCGTCTCGACGAAATCAATAGACACGACTATAGGCAAAATTCCACTAGTTGCTTCACGTCACGACACGCTATCTAGCCCATGCTTTTTGGTACAGGAAAAAGTCGTACGTGCTGTGTCGCAGGTGCTGTGAAGCACGCTCGACACAGCACGTCGCGACGAGCGTGACAAGCGCGACACGTCCGTCACGACGAGCGCGACAGGCGCGATGCGCAACTTAGTTTGTTGTGTAACGTGAGTGCTTATGGTCGCCGTAATTCCTTTAAGTAAACGAAGTACGGCGATCATAACTTTTAATAAATGTAAAAAACTTAACAGTTTAAACAGTGTTGAACGGCGACACGGCCTAAATCACACAACTAAAACAGCAAAAATCAAAAAGGTGGTATTACTTAGGAGCACGTTGACATTATGGCGACGTGCTGCAAAAGTAATATCACCTTTTTGATTTTTGCTGTTTTAGTTGTGTGATGTAGG
>Ga0056115_1001444_pt1 | contig 11315 bp, 9 predicted proteins | sample WorMetOlspDAHAB1_FD_77007 | JGI IMG/M metagenome (GOLD analysis project Ga0056115, IMG submission 77007) | Marine gutless worms symbiont microbial communities from Max Planck institute for Marine Microbiology, Germany - Olavius sp. DAHAB.1 ... | reverse complement strand
GATACGTAGGACATGTGACTATATTTAGTTCAATGTTCACTATTGCGTGTTGTTTAGTAGTAGGGTTAGGGTTAGGATTAGGGTTAGGATCAGATTTAGTGTCTGGTTGGTAAGTTGTTATGCGCTCGTATTTGTGCGACTTTAGGTTGTCATTGTCACGGACCGTCGAAAATCGACTATACTGCGACCTCTGTCGCGAGGAATTTAGGTTCAACGGGCGCGCCATTCAGAAGCCGCATATGCATGTGTTGCAACATGCCGTGTCGCTCGCTGCTGGTGTGTGTTGCCAGCGGAGCAATATTTCGCATATCACAACGGCGACGACACCACGACAGCGATGATCCACGTCAATTACGGGCACGAAACCTGCATCACTCGACTGCCGTATTAACACTATCAGACCGACTTCACTTCGCTTAATGCCGTCTACAATATTCAGCTGACACAGTCGCGTCCCCTAGCAACGAATGAAGAGACAAATGCAGCAAACAGACAGCGAAACTACAATGACATTTTTTCTCTGAGCTTTAATTCAATAAACGGGTAGACGATCAACAAAACAACTTAGTACAGTGATTGGACACGGGAAAGTTGTGTAATATGTGTGATTTATGAACACGTTTATTTCGCCAAAAACGGCAGAGAGACAGACAGATAGACAGACAGAAAAAAAGCAGTCTACATCTGCAAGCTACAGGCTAACTACAACACACAACGCACAAATGACCGTAAGAACTGAAGCTAAACCACCTAAAAAAACTAAAAGACTAAAAAAAGAATAACAGCTATGTATAAAATATACAGTACAAAACATGCACTACAAGTCTACATATACTTACTACCAATAGACAAATCAATCAATTCATGGCCCATAAACATACAGACAATACAGGGAGATAGATAGAAACGCAGGAAATACAATAAAAACAGGAAATAAAGCACATTATTTAGTACAGTCTTGAGTTTAAATATATACAATGTGAGTTAGGTTAAATGGACAAACACTCGCAATCAGAACAATAATCACGAGACATAATTAGCAATTATAGTAATAATTTTAATAATTATAATATATATCTTTATTCGCACAATCAAGTGCAGCCACATAAACACATATCAATAATAATTGGTAACTTTTCAATTGCTGTATCAACTGCCAGCAGTACTAGGCCTAAGTGCTTTTTCGCGGCCTATTAGCGACGTCAAGTTCGATCAACGCCCACACGTCACCTGACTGCCACTGCACATTCGTTGCTACCTCTGGCGACTTCTGCACGAGTCACTGATGGATAGCTATAGCGAGCAAAAGCATCAACTGCGCTAAGTTGCAGCGAGACGTGAATACGGAAGTGTTCCCATCGATCAGAACTGCTGCGCCCACGTAATATGCTCATACCTTCAGCTTCACATCACACTCAGTCGTTCGTGCTGCTAGTCTTGTTAGAAAGTACTGACCGTATTAAGTTCGCAGTGCATTATCCCATATACAGAGTGGCCCAAAAAGTAAGCACCCCTATACCGAATTAACAATAAATGGTAATAAAACCTTATGACGATGCCAGATTCATCATAAAATTTGAGTGTGTTTTAGCTGGAACTATGTGTTTGTTGGTAAGCCTACTGTGTGCCACATTTATAGGCCTACGATCCTTTGAAACCCGTCTCGTAAATAATAAATAGTTCGTCTTGTAATATTATCAGTAGTTATATGGACTATGTGGTCTGATCCCCCGACAGTGTGGACACGTCCGACTTCAGCTGTTATGTGTTATTCGATCTCAATATTGCATTTGTCTGTAAGCTTAAGCCTATTAGTTATTCCATTAGCGTTTGTTCGCTATCGATCGATAGGCTGTCCCGTTTCTCCGGCCGTCTTACGCCATATAATGAAATAAAAAGCACATGGTATGACTTTCATCTGCTAGACAGATGCAGCTAGTTGCCTTGAAGTAAATCGATATTGGAGAGCATCTGGAGAGTGCAAACACCTCCTAAATCTCAGCATGTGAAAAGTTACGTTGCGTTCCTAAAAGGAAAGTTTATGTGCGTTGACACATTCGACTTTTTTTCCACGAATCTGTTTCAGAACTCATTCGTTGACTGCATGTACAGCAGAGAGAGCAGAAAACTTTTCGGTACTCGGTAGCGTGATCTGTAGATCATTCTGAACTTCGTACATTAATCAGCTCGAGACTCGCCCCTTCTGCAAGTTTTAAGGCATTTGCCGTTTTCGGACACGTGTATTTATATATTTTCAATTTTCACAAATTTCCGAGTTTTTGAATTATCACTTCTGCAAACGCTTCGAAGTTGTTAAGTTCAATGAAGATGTTTCTCTACTCGTCACATGCGAATGTTTATTGTTATCAAATTTGTCAGACCATGATGAAACTTAAGTACAGATCATTTTAACTGAAATTCCAAAAATATGTATCATAAATAAAGCCTTTGCTACTTCGTCATGCAAACTCATTTCGAAGCCATTGCGGCATTCTGGCCACTTTTAGCCATATATTTGTTTCGGTTTCGGGTTACATTTAGCGATCCAGAAAGTCAACATAACTAAAGTTCTACCGTGTTCACATCAACATTGTGCAATAGCCTTTCTGTGAACATTCGTGCGCCGGCAGAAGTACGGCGGGCAGCAAAAAGTGGCAAAACAACGCAATGAACCCCCTTATGGATGTACAGTGTACCTCTGAATTACACAAACGCTCATTCCTCCGACGATGTTTGCTATAATGCTAGTGAATTGTACTGGCTTCTCAGTACTTATTTTATTGTTATTCTGCTGTATATCTTAATTTTCATTGGTTTAATACGACATCGATCTCGCATGTGACACACTGTGCCTTTGGAAAGATCCAATAAATAGGCGTAAATAAATAAAAGTTCGCTCGGCTGACAGAGAACGATCGTAATGAAACTTGTAAAACCGGGACAGCCTCGCGCTTTGTAGCTGAAATTATTGCGGGAATGACTGCGGGTGCGCTGTTTGCAGAGAACTCATCCAATCGCTGTGGTAACGGTCACGTTCTTCGCGCAATGGCGCCAAGCGTCATTTCATCCACTTTTCACTCGTCAATTATTGCTGTCGACAACGACGACGTGTCCTCGTGGACCGCTGCTGTGTCCGCAGCGTCAACGATGCTCGCCGACAGTCAGCTGACACCTCCACTCGATGTGTCCGACTTCGATTACGTGTTTCGCTTCGAGAATCTGAGCTCAGTGAGCCAACTGTGGACCGACGACCCTGCGTTCATGCCGACCGCCATCGTTTACGGACTTGCGTTCGTCTTCGGTTTCCTCGGCAACCTGTTTGTGGCGTTGGCCTTGCTGGTCGACCGGCGACAGAGAGCCGTGCTGGCGGCCGCCGACGGCGGTGCAGGCAGCCATCACCTGACGACGTCGTTTCTGGTCAGTCTGGCAATCGCCGACGTCGTGTTTCTGCTCGTCTGTCTGCCGTACGAACTCGTCGTCAAGCTGGAGTCAGTCTGGCGAGGAGGACTAGTGCTCTGTAAGGTCGCTGGCTTCGTTGAAATGACCACCGCCACGGCGTCAGTCCTCAATCTCAGTGCAGTCAGCATCGAACGGTTCGTTTTCGACAGTTTTTTTCAATGATCTCAAGAAACACGCTTAATTTTAATGACATTTATGTCTTCTTTTTGATATGCAGTGCTTAGATTATTTTTTAAGTTCTATGGTTGGTTCAAAAATTGATCTCAATTAGCAGAATTTGCTTAAATGTTGTTCATTTTTGCCTGTTGTTTTCATATTCGTCTATTGTTTTCTACCAAATGATAAAGAAAGATTAGTTCAATGACCTGACGCTACGGCAATTCTCTTTGCTCATCAAGCTGTCGTCGTATTAAAACAGAACATGAATGAATTAATAATTTAGTTGCCGTCGTGCAAAAAGCTGGGTAATCGCCAATAGTCAGTGCAATACTCCGTCGAACGCCTTGAGTAGATATTACGCTACAATATTGGCCTAGCTCTTTGTATTTTTTATACGGATCAGGCTGTCTGTAATAAATAATATGATTATAATAATCTTTCAATAGCGTGATAATTTGCATTCTGGAAAAAGTGAATAGAATTCACATTCAATGGAATGGATATCAATTTTATTTAGTACTGCTGAATTTTCTTCGAAAATAAATTTTCTGTCTCTTTCGAGGGTTAAACTCTGAGACCAAGGTTCATATAACGGTTACTGTTGATCAGTAAAGTAACATAGTTATGATGCTTGCCATTTTAACGAAGCTACATAATTGTCTACACACTTATCCATTTGACTGTCCAGTTTATGCCTGTTAGGGAAGGTTCGTTTTAAGCGTAATGGCAGTATAGTAACAGAGAAAACGAAAGGATGGGAGGTGTCTAATTAGAATGAGATACTAAGTACTAAAGTCTTTAAGTACGCGAAGGCTGTGACGGATCAGAAAAGATCTGCCACGGAGCCATCTGCATACGACAGGTGAAAAACTTAGGCAACGTCGCAAGGATATCGAACTTATCGGTCTCATCTTGCGTACGACCTTCAGAATATTAAAGGTGGCTCATTACCTGAAAGAAACTTTCCACTGTGATAATTTTCATTAACCGGGGCGCTATTTTCACAGATAAGGGAAAATGAAGTATCTGATGTGCACCGGCGTATCTGAAAATGCGTCAAATGTTTAATCCTTTTCACTGCAACTAGAATTGTTACTATGTTGTTGTAACAATCGAACGCATTCAAGCAAGTTAAAATAAAAGAAACTGTAGCGCAGCGAAGTCGGTGTTGGAACTTTATTCGGAATACGAAAGGTTAACAAGCTGTAATGACATTTTGCTTTCAATCATCGCGATCGAGCTTTTCCGGTCGCCGCTTCCCGACTGTGGAACACTCTTCCGCTGAACGTCACGTCGGCGCCGTCACTGACTGTTGTTAAGAAACGCCTGAAGACTTATGGCTGCAATTTTCTTTACCCCCAATCTCCTGTAGTGTCCGCGCAATGACGTTGTCATTTCGGACACTGTGATCGATCTTTTTACTTACTCACTTACTTACTTACTTTGCAAAGATTCTAAAAGGTTCCACTTACATAGATCGACTGCAAACAGACAACTTCCACGCTTTGGTGTTTCTATGCCATTTTGTACTCATTCGTCAGTGGTGTTAATATTTTCTTGAAAGAATAACAAGTTTTTTTTACATATTTTGGTTCCCATCGCGCCAATACATACTCGGCACACTCCATTCTTGCGCCTTCTAATGAACGTAGAGTAAATCAAATAAAATGTAATAACTGGCACGAATAATTTACCGATAAATTCTTGTTTCATCGCCTGACATATTTATGACTTACACATTCTATGTAGGTATAATGACGTTACTATAGGTACACGCGAGGCATATTACTTGGCCACGTTCGTCTGCTTTTTGTCTGTCAATACGTCACACACGCGAGTTGTGCAAATGCAAAAATACAGCTTGTCTTCCAACTTTCGTCGCCTCTTAGCAGCCTCGTTATCCTGTTGTTGTCCCCGCAAACCGTTTTTTTTTAAATTTTACGCAGTGTAAAACTAAAACTAAAACGATTGAGGCGACAAAAACACATACTGAGTATAAGAAAGTCGCTCCATTTTTGGCCAATAATTTGTCATATTTCGGCAACGATACACTAAGAAAAATTATCACTGTCACCTCAGATATTTTAACAAAAACTTCAATAAAACTAATAACGACTCTGATATACAGGGTGGCCCAAAAAGTAAGCCGCTCCAAGTTATCAAAAAATTGTGTTAAATCGTATTAAAGTCTGCCAATGACATTAGATTTCTTAGATTTCTTCATGAAATTAAAGAAACGATCAAGCACTATTATATTATCTGTCAGTATTAGGTATTCTTTGCGTGACCTAAATTTGACCTGCAAAGTAGCGCTATGCGTCACATACGGTAAATGATGTCAGCGCTCCCTCTGGCGTCAGCTCGAGTTAGCAAGCTGTGAATTCCATTTTTAAACCATCTGTTAGATGGAGATTTATGCAAAATATGTTTTTTGATTTCCATATTTTCCTTTTTTTCCGGTTGTAAATCATGATTGTATCATATACATTAATTTTACCCATGTCGCAGCTTGAAACACAGCAACTGATGACGTCACAAATTAGGTTTCACATAAAATATGTAATACACACTAATAAATTTCTTGTGCTCATTCTACACTCAAAATCGATGAAAAATGTAGCCTCACTGGCGGTTTTTAATACGATTTAATGATTATCCTTGATAGTGGTATACTTTTTTTGGGCCACCCTGTAGGTGCACTGAAGTCAGAGGTGTCGGCAGAGCGTAGTCGACAACTGTGTCAGAGATAGATACTTTGAAACACTATTGGGAAATCATACACGAATGCGACATCTAAAACGACCTTGAGTGACCTCTGAAGGTTATTGACCGTAATTCATAACGTCCGACAAACAAACAAAACTACTGGAAATATGTCCAAGCGGAAATAGAATCATTTTAAGGCTCGCCAGCTTACGTTGCATAAAATTATTTTCTATCGACATAGGGCGCCAGGCATATCGTAAGTTTTCAATTTTTCCGAAATTCCGGCGAAAATAATACCAAAAGCACTTGACAGCTTCGTTCGGCTTTGTGCATACATCTTTCGGACAGTTTTATTACCAACATTTCTGTAAAATTAACGATTATTAAACTAAATTATAAGATAAATCAATCCCCCGTTTTAGTCATACTGGTCACAGTGGTCTAGTGGTAGCACGCTTGCCTGCTGCGCGAGAGAGCCCAGGTTCGAATCGCGCTGCGGACAGAAGTTTGTGTTTTCACGAAAATCACTGCGATACGCAGCTTTGGGCACGGGCTGCACACTGACTGCAGTGCCACGGTCGACTCAGCCTTCCACCCTCCGAGGGACGGTAAATGAGTATCAACCCCATGGTTTATTAATAATACATGGCGATGGGCAAATGTTCGGCCTGTAGCAGCCTACAGGCGGACTCAAAGGTCAAGTTTGCAGCTTGGCCTACGAGTTGGAGGCCACCTGGCGCTGACCGACTTTGGCCCAGAGGAACCACAGTGAACTCTCGCATATGGCTGGCGCCATATCCATATAAATATGGTCGTGGTTATTATTATTATGATTATTATACATAGGCCTACTCTTAGTGATTCTTTGATATAAATTTGAAATTAGGAATCAGTAAAGGCCCACATATCCGAGCCAAAGTGCTTAATACAGTTTCAGCTATTTCACACTTTTCTGAACGCAATATTTCGTGATTTCGAAAAATCTATAGTTTTTAAAATTACGTATGGAATTTACTTTGTTATATCGACACCAAAGTATCAGAAGGGTAAAGTGTGCTGGGAAAATCTTTTTTGTGTGTGTGTGCGATGCGGCAGTGGATAGCGTCCGTGCATTGCATAGCATTCCGGTTTCAGTCGTCGCTCGCTGCGGTGTGAATGTATGGGAGTGGCTGCAGCAGCAGAGAACGTGATCTGATGATATCAACCGCGAGAGACGCAGTGATTTTGTCGTGACAATTTCGTCCCATCTATTGTTCTGTATAGACGCTCCTTCAGTGATAGGTCGCCCGTCACATCATTTCCCACGTTCACCTCAGGAGACGTGATAGTCTAGTGCACATACTGATTAAGGGAATGGAAAGACTCGGATAAGAACGACTCAGTATATCCAAGTTTCACTACGAGGGTAATTTTTTGTTCATGCGGGATTGTTACTCAGAATGAGAAGCCATATGGCCATTGAGAATCTTTATTTACCACTATGGTAGAGAACAACAACAAATACAGTAATAATAATAATAATAATAATAATAATAATAATAATAATAATAATAATAATAATAAACAGTAAATTTGAACAGAAACATAAAACATGTGCAGCAACGACAGATAATGGCAGTGTGAACGTGTTGACAGTACAGTAGCTTTGCAAATATTGCACTCGCAAATTCGACCGTGAATTCTTTTGCAACGTGTCTTGAATACACTAGACAATTTAAAGTTAAATTAATCTTGTCATTTTTAGCTAATGGTACATTTGATGTGTTGCAGAGTTTCATGAATAACAGAAGCAAATGACTAAAGCTCGGATTTATTTAAAAGACATGCCTATTAAAAAATTCACATTTATGTCTAGCTTCCTTGTGTTATCTTTCCATTTTGACGAACCCAAAGTGTCTTGCATTCCAAATATGCCTACTAACAAGACGTTTAAGCGTGCAGTTTTGAACACAAAATTCTTGATTGGCTTGTGTAATTGTAAAATCAAATTTGTGCCATTAAATGTTGATTTTGTGTGATCAGAAACATGATTTTCAGCTGTAAATGCAGAATTGTACATTCGACGGAACGGAAAGGGTAGTCTGATCGGTTGTGCAGTTTTTAAAATTCTTTCAAATCCCTGCCTACTGAACAACAAAATGCGACGTGTGTACTGTGTAGATAATACAAATTGATTGTTATTCCGTAAAAGTTAACTAATAAATCACGCGGAATTAATTAGAGCTGTACTGAATATCGCATATTTAATGCGGCTCCGGCAAACACCGGCAAATTTTACAGCCAAAGTCGTGTAATGATCGGCTAAATATAAATTGCATTGACTACATTGAAATTCGATAGTCCTAAGTAAACAGCATTATAAATAGTTCATGCACGATTAGGCCAGTTTAGGGCTATACAAGTGCACCCTGTACGTTTTCCCGTTACGTTGGGCCATTAATGAATTGCGGTGATGTGAATTGGTTGTTTGTTAAATTTCTTGCATGTGAAGACGATGTTGTCCTGCTAGAACCATCATGGGCTTCATACATGCACTGTAAGAACTCGTTACGACTCGAATATTGGAGTGAAAATCATACCACATAATAATAAATAATCGGATATTCGACTCCCGTTATCGCCACATAGTTTGACAGACATTCGGTATTCGGCCAAACAGTTGAAACGGTATTCTGTGCAGCCCTAGCCACATAGAACTAACGCACTTAGTCAATGGGCGAAAAATGCAATCTGCGTTCGCTGACAGCGTCACATTTTCTGTCTGCTGTGCGAAGACTGATTACCCAATTAACTGCACACTTTTGCGCAACTTCTCTATTCATTTCGTCGTAATTACACATCCGCTCTGACCAGAAAGTCACGCACGCTGTAGACGGCTTTTAAGAAGTAACCAGAATTTTGGTAAACGTTTCTCCGAATCAATTTCTTATTGTTACTTGCGGTTCGATTTTTAACCCAAACTGTCTTGCACAAATGCCATGCTCGCCCATATAACAGGAGTTCAAAGTGTTATTTTTACTAGTTTAGAGATACAGTTGTCAGTTGCTTAAGACTATAGACCCCTAAATGGCTATAGTGCAACGGCATTTTATCCTAAAGGAACGTAGACTAGGCTGTATGTAGGTCACGACTCACGAGGCCACACCACCATTTTACTTTCTAATTTAAGCAATTAAAACGATTTTTATCAATTAAGAGCAGTTTGCGACTGCAAAATTTCTCGACTTCCTGTGCGCGAAACAAGACAAGAATAATATTCTGCTGTACACTTCTTTTAAACGGCGCCTATGACGGTCTTTTAATAATAGCTGGAGACTGCAAGTCTTTCACAGCAGTAAATATTTCGAGTCTCATTGCCTAAAATATTGTGCTGTCGATTTTTAAAAAGTTTCAGAATATTGTCGGAATGTTCGTGGCAAATATAGCGCATTTGCGACATGTGAATGCAAACTAGCGAGCGACCAAAAAGGAATGTCTTCAATCTCTCCAGACGTATACGATATACGGAGCACTTCTGTCTGCTTGCCAGTCTAACTGTGGTGTCTGCCTCCTTGCCTGCGCATCTGTGGATAGAGTGCAAATGATCCGGCATGTTAATTTACCTTTCACCGCAATGATGGATATTCCATTTCGTGACCTAGACACAGGACGTTACTACGTGGGGGCGTTCGATGATGTTCGACTGAGAGTGACGCGTGGTAACGAGTGACTCTTCAGAGTACGCGCCAAGTTCTGTCGCTCGATGTGCTTAATTAACGCACACCGGGCCCAGACGAGGGGGGCGGCTTACGAAGTGCGCGTGTGTATATGTGCGTGTACGGTTGCAGATACATCGCAATTGTTCATCCGCTCAAGTCACGAACGTGGTGCAGCTCTGGTCGCACGAACAAGGTCATTGCTGCCGTTTGGGTCGCGTCCGCTCTGCTCTCGTCACCTCTGCTGTACATCATGGTAACACCACTTACTGTCAATAGTCTTTTCACTGCCTCCTCTGACAGACAATTCATTCCCCATTTCAACACATCGGCAAATTGGTGACAGTTAACCTGGGCCTGTATTGCAAGAGCTAGGAATAGACGAGTTGTGAGCAGGTCCAGGATCTGTCTGTCCGGACAAACCTTCCATCACCACAACGACGCGGTTCGTAAATGACCTGCCCAACTGTTAATAGTTTTTGTCGCGTTGCACTTCTGCCGCATTGCGATAACAACGCAACTCGTCGACTAGAACCCTCGCGGCAGGCTAGTCATCTCAATCGACAGTTTGCGTTAATATTATGACGGTAATTAGTGTACTGAACGAATAAAGACTGAAGTTTCACTTTTGGTAATAACGTTGGCCGTACTTGTTCGTATTTGATATTGTTCTGAGCATTGTTTTCGAATGTTAATGTTAATGTAATATTGTTCGATACTGAATGTATAATGTGTAGGCCTGTGCTGTCGATATCATATTGTACGGGTGGCCAGCAACATGGGTTTTATGACTCCTCTGGTAGCCTGCCTTTACGCGTTGTAAACAGGGACCTCTAAACTTAAGTTCAAAATACAAATAAAATCAATTTAAGAAATGCTAGAATTAAAAAGAACACTGCATTGCAACTGTTGTATGGCAAAAAAACTTCATGTTCTTCTTCGTAGTAATACAAGCACCGCGGTACCTGACAGACCTCTGCATAGCAGTGTCCGACGGCAGCATCTTCGATCTGCTACTCGGCGTTCATTGGTGGTTCGGCGATGCCGGTTCAGCCAACTGGGTCCACGGGCCTTCTGTGTGGCCTTGCCCGTCGCTTTGGAACTCTCTACCAGACAGTTTGAGAGATCCGGATCTTGACAGGGACAACTTACAGACGTCTGCTGAAGACGCATTTATTAATACTGTACTAAAGCATTTTGAGCATTCGAGATATTTCAGGACGATATGCTCTACAAATTGACTTACTTGCTTACTTACAATGTGTTGTACGCAGGGCACAAGCGACACACTGTACT
>Ga0056115_1001443_pt1 | contig 11318 bp, 9 predicted proteins | sample WorMetOlspDAHAB1_FD_77007 | JGI IMG/M metagenome (GOLD analysis project Ga0056115, IMG submission 77007) | Marine gutless worms symbiont microbial communities from Max Planck institute for Marine Microbiology, Germany - Olavius sp. DAHAB.1 ... | reverse complement strand
TATATATATATATATATATATATATATATACACGGTGTTTAAAAAATCAGCGAGCTCGCTATTCCGAAAGTTTGTTAACAATTTACACATATAGTTTCCATGTGGCATGAGAAAAAAGTTAACTGGCTTTACCCACTATCATGTCCCATTGACACCGCATGGTTTGCATATCGGCAAAGTTAACTGACGAGAACCAATCTGTAATTGGGGTCCGATAAATCAGCTTTAATTATTTTAGCTACAGTTTTGACGTATAAAGCTGAAACAGAGATGAAGTGGGCAGCAGAATACCTCTTTGACATTTCGCAAAAAATCTTTGCAACTATCTGTAATTTGAGGAAAAATGGTGTAAAAATTTTAGAACAACATTTTATCGTGGTCTCTCTAATTTGGAACACAATGTGCTGTATACACGGTGGCCACAAAAAGTAAGCCACTTCCACTAAAAACCTGTCGATGACTCGAGATTTTCATCAAATTCGAGTGTAAAAGAAGCACCAGAATATTATCTGTTAATATTAAATATTCTATATGTGACTGAATTTGTGACGTCATCAGTTACAGTGTTTGAAGCTGTGATATTGGAAAAATAACTGTACATATATTTAAAAATAGCAACTGGAAACCTGAAAAAGATAAAAGACAGAATTCATAAAGAATTTTTTTACACTAATTTCCATCTAAAAATGGTTATTGGGTGAAACTTATAGCTAGCCAAACCAAAGCGATGAAAGAAGTGGCGTTTATATCATCTACATTAAGATGTACATCATAGTACGCAGTAACTGGCGACACAAATTAGGTCATGCATAGAATATTTAATACCAAGTAATAATAGTATAGTTCTTTACTGTCATTTTAATTTGCCGAAAACATTTATCTCATTGCCAGGCTTTAATACGATTTATTGATGATTCGGTAGTGACTTTAGTTTTTGCGGTCACCATGTATAATACGAGACCCCAAACTCGCAGTATTGTTGTAGCAGATACAGTCGCGATGCTACAAGCAGCAATTTCCCACAAATCACAAATTGCACGCGTAATTACACAAAAACCATCAGTACCCACATGTACCACGTTGAGCTAAAATCGTAAATTAACGGACGCAGTTGAACTGGTCAAGCGAACAAAACGAATGATGTCGCACAGAAAAAAATGCCACCGTGAGCTACTTCGAAAATGGCAATGGCAGACTTTACACAAAAGTGGCGAAAATCGGTGACGGTTTTAGCCTAAAACATCTAGGGTTGCACAGCCCCACAACGGCCTGTGCAGTGCATTGGGGCGGATGCAGGAATTTTTCAAAAGGGGGCAAATGAGGGGATCTGGGCGACAAAACTCCCCCCAGTGGGGTCCATAGGCAAAGCTCTGGTAAGCATCTGGGGAAAAGTCTCCCCAGAAGCTGAAGCAAAATGCTTAAATTACTGTACAAATTTGAACGTTAATGGTGACTATAAGGATAGAAGCCAGCCTACAACATACATATGCTTAGTGTGTCTCAATATAACGAACAGACAAGTGCACCAGGACCACGGTGCATCTTAGCCTTAAACTGTGACATCTGATGGAAATAATTCGAATGATTTTCCTGATAACCAACCGACCACATTTTGTGTATTCGTTGGTCTTAGTTAACTTTCAAAATGGAGCAAATTGATGTTGGAACGAAAATTGCGGGGGAAGGGGGACGGCTGGCTCTAAACTGGGGCAATTGCCACTCCCGACCCCAGTCGAAAACCGCCCTGGGTAAAATTAAAACAGACACGGTGAACGAAGCGAGAACATAATGAAACAAGACTAGAAAGTTCGGCGAAAAATACAACTAAACAATCAATTTTCACGTACTACTGGCAACTTCAATTGCTTTGCTTCTGCATAAAATGCAGTTCCTGGATTAATTCTATGTACATCTGGAGATTATTCGCACGAGATATCTTCAGCTAACACAATGGATAATTTAATCTAATGTGCGTGTTTTTTCCCAATTTTCCACTGCAGATGGCTTGGATGAGCAACAAAGTAAAGCCGACGGTACAAAAATACCTCAAAATATATGGTTAAAAAACCAACGCCGTCAAGCACTGTTACTACAATTAGTAATTAGACTACAAACTGTTTACTGAATTGGTGTGTTGGGCAGTGAACCAGTCTGACGGCTTACATGTACAATGCTACAGTTCAGCACCAATTGCATTAAAACAGTCTTAGTTCAGCGGACAGACACTATGGCATGCAACAGTTTAAAACAGCTTTCATCGTCCTAAATATATCACAACATACAAAAAAAATGTTCTCGGCCCAAAAACCAGCTATGTACAAACTATGCCCTTAAAAATCAAAGGGTTGCCACTTCCCGGACAGAACTAATCTCCCCAACTTTACTGGGTAAACTTTTGGCACTGGAATACAGGAAATGCCCAAAATCTATTAATTTCATCCGAGTAACTAATTCTCTTCGTACAATACTCGCATTAATAACTGCCCGGGAAAACAACAAATATTCCTACTGACGAGACACTTCCAACGACTTTTCCCCAACGTACAGCCTTTTCCCCGACTCCTCTCTCCACCCCTGACCATTAAATTCCCAACTTGTCTGGGATTCCAGAGTTTCAAGAAAAGCTGAATCATCAACTTCCAAACCCATATCAAGACCACATTTCGGACAGAGACAAGTCAAATTCCATGATTCTCCTGGAGTTTGAATACGGCATGCAGATTACGGGACTGGAGACCATTAAACAGCAGACTATAGCTATCTATGGTTGTACAGCTGTGTGCCTATGTTGTACACCAGTCCCGTCTGTGACGCACAGCGCCAATGTGGCAGCATATGCAGATTGTTACATTATATAACTGCTAAACAATAACCTTTTTATGCCCTGACCACATTTGTATTCCCCAACTAATCCAGAATTCCAAATTTTCAACATAACAGCGGCAACCCCGAATCAGGAAACCCACTTTACAAACCGAAACCTACGTAACAACCGCGGCACGGTAGTCATCCGTCGTGGTAGTCGAGGTCGCGCCAGCCGCCCCGGCAACATCCGAACTGTACAGCTCTTTCTCAAACAGCTGTATGAGGTTCTTCAGTCCGAACAGGTAGCCGTGGTCGGGGCCCACATGGGCTGTCTTGTCCTGCAGAAACCCGTGATGTGTCGCGTGAGCAAAGTCAATCATCCGAACGTCGACGGGTGGACGAAACGCCGACGCCGACATCGCCGCTGCCGACTCGTGCAGACCGGCTCGGCCAACCAACGTCGGAAGATTTGGCGACCGTCCCGTCGGAATGCTATCGCTCGCAGTCGCCACCGCAGTGCTAGACACGGCAGCCTTTCGGGCCGAGCCCGCACTGCCGCCGTCGTACATAATAAGCAGGGAGCTGGAGTAGAACCGAAACGTGCTCTGTTTCGACAGCATCGACAACAGTTTCTGCAACCGTTCCACGATCGGGGCAACGAGTTCGGAACGGTGTCGGTAGCCGTCGAACAGAAACTGCCACAGTGTGTCGCGGACGCCGTCAGCATCAAGGCGTCGGCCGTAGTACTTGTTGTGGCAGATATATTTGCCGGTGTCGGCGCGGTAAACCTGTAAATGCAAACAGTTGAACACTTTGATGTAAAAAAAGAATAAAGACAACAACTACCACGCTGGCCGTGCTGACGTTCAAGACTCAGCACACATCATCTCCACTGTATCTGAGCCAGCACGTCTTGTTGCGCACCAGCGCACTCAACACTCGATCGTCATCCGTCCCACTACTTCGCGTGCCATTTCGACGGACATCATTCGCCAGACGATCGTTCAACACTGCTGCACCTCTGGCTTGGAACTCAGCGTCATCTTTCGTGATAAACTGCGACTCTCTCTCTACTTTCAAATCCTGACTTAAAACTCTTCTGTTTTATACTGCTTTCTATCAACTGCTCGACTTACCTGTTCTGCTAGCACCTCTGTAGCCACCTATCGGCATTACCGTGCTTTATACATTTTGTATTTTTTTTTAAATTAAAATGAAAACAGGGCAAATAAAAGAATATAAACTAAAAAAACAAACATATAAATAAAGCAATGTTTAAGCATATGATAGCAGGAAGAGGACAGAGCAATCAGCACAGACTGACCTGCATTCCACAGATGCGTAAGCCGAGATTACTGGAAGTGGTCGTGCGACACTTATTCATCTGGCTCAGCCTTTTCTCTTCCGAAGCGTCATCTCCATGCTGACGCGTTCCCATCTTCAGGTCTAAGATGCACGGCAGTTCCATCTTCCACGTCAGGTTTTCCAGCAGTATGAACTCTAGGACGGATATCAACGGTCATGGAAAATACAATGCAGTAAGATGAACTTGACTTGCACTGTTGCACGACCGCGATGACAAAAATAGTGTAGCGTATGGCGGTTACGGCACATAGAGATGAGAGTGTAAGCGTGTTACAGTCACAGAGACATGAGCACCCACACCTATAGTCCTATGAACTGTGGCACCTTACCTTTACCACGTCCCTATTGGGCCCATCCCAATGGCATGGGATGTCACTGTCCCATCCATTGGGGACACTGCCACGGAGGCAGGAGCAGCAGAAAACAAGGCAGTTGCCAACGAAATCGCCAAGTACCATGAACTGGCCAGCACGAATGTTTTACCCAGTTACCACAGAAGCCGGGGAGATACCTCGATTTACTGGGCTGTTGAGCTTTACTTTTTACCCCATTGGGCCCCTCTATCTAAAAACACACCCACAATATACCCGAGCAGCAAATATTGATTGATTGATTGGGGTTCAGCACAAATAGGCTATATCATGCCCTTGATATGTTGCAGTTAGAAAGGTAAATTAATGAGAAAAATATCATGCCCTTGATAAGTATGTCGCAGTTAAAAAAAGTAAAATTAATGAGAAAGTTGACAATGTTACGTGTTGGGAATACATACAATGAACCATTGCAATAAATTACTCTTCAATGTGGTCTTTGTAGGGGAAACCCTTCAACAAGAAAGATATCACGAGAGTATGTCTTCCCAGCTAATCACTTGGCTAACGTACTAACAAACAAAACCAAACGACACAGAAAAATACACAACTAAATAAACCTAAACAACTAAGCAAAATACACACAAGCTGACCCTGATTTGGTCATACTCACACGACCCTCGGCTAGGAAACAAGGTGGCCCTTTTCAGGGACCAAACAGCTAAGAACACAGACACAACAAAGCTAGCTTGGCTATATCACTCCTTGCAACACATGGCCGGCGAATAAGATGGGCTTATTCTACAGCTCCGAAGGAGGAGCCCATACACGACTCAATGCAATGAGGATACTGTTGGATCCTTCCGCGCGGCCGTTCGTCAGCATTCGAGAAAGCTGCTCCTTGTGGCATCGCAGACTCCACGTGTTCTGATTCAGAGCAAGTACGTCAGACTCGTAATCGTCGTCGTCGTCATCGTCATCAGCGTCGTTTTTGCCCTGGAGTGCTGTGTCCGATAGACAGTGCGGAATGTTGTCAATCTCGACACTGCCAGTCTGCCGAATCCGGAATCGACAGCTGCCGCACACACAGCCGCATCCTGTTTATTCATTTGGGTCTATTGGTCTACTCAATTGGTGGTGTGCTCAGTGGTTATATGTTGGTCTTTGGTTGGCTGACTTTCCATGATCTAAGCCTGATCTATGGTTGACATGTGACCACCTTGTCGGTAAAGTGTCCGCTATGGGTCAACCAACCAGGCCAACTCAGCCTTCCATCCCTCAAGGATCAGAAAAAAAATAACCCGTGTAATTATATGGATTATGTTTCTGTTTCGATGTTGTGGTAACGTTTAGAATAACGTAATCCGCTCAAAAACGAACAAACAGCAAAACTTCCTTTGTATATGAGTTATTGTGGATTTCAGGTAAACATATTTACCATTTCATTCACTTTTAACCGCTAACCGGCAATTTAACATGAAGACAGACCTCGGTTAAGTTAAATCGAATTAAACTATCTGTTAAATGGTCTTGGGACACATTTTTTGCTAACTGGAGGTGAAATGAAAGACTTAACCTTCGAGCTAACCTAACCGATGAAGATGGAATCACCCTTAAAGGTGAAATTAAGTTAAAATTCACGTAAACAAACCGGTGGCCATGGGCGGCAGCCACGTCGTGGCAATTGTGTCCCGCAGAACTTGGGTCCGTCGGTTTTTCCTCTAACGGAAATTCCGAAGTAGTTCCAGCAGCAGCAGCAGCAGCGATGCAGGATGACATGTCGTCGTGTATCTTTGACGATGCGAGAGAATTCGTACGTGGCCTTGTTAGTGGACGACCAACCAGTGATATGAACCCATCACTATCCTCATGAAACGTTACTTCAATTACACCTGTTTTTGAAACAAATATCCACAACCACAGATTCTGCTATTATCTTACACAAGTCAACAGAATCTAAAACAGATAAATCCATGCTTAACATCTCTAGCACTAGTTCTCTGTGAGTACAAATATCCTTGCAGAAGTAGATTAACAGTAGATAATGATCACGGGCACTTCACATAAAAAATTATAGGCCCGAGTTAACGACAATCTTAATTACGGCTTACAGTTTCTTTGCTAGAATGACAGTCATACATTGTGTCACGATTTCTCAAATGAATATCCAAATGATGTTTAAAACTGTCACTAAATTCCACTAACACAACAGCGTTTGGCAAAAACTGTGCATATGTAAACCAACCATCAGGCGAATAACATTTATATATATCAATGTGTTATGTGTACCAACTTAACTTATAAACTGATGACATAAAATTAAATCAAACAAAACAAAAACAGATGAGCATCAATATCATGTTGATTTGCTCAACAGCAAGTACAAATGAACAGTAACAGTCAATACCACGTTGAATACAAATGACCAGGCAAAATAACTCACAGTTACCCTAATGTAAACGCATAACTAATATGAACGTGAGAGAGAAAAACAAAGTAGAAAAGACATGAAGACAGACAGAAACAGAAATAGCCTAATTAAGTTGACTTACGCAACTTATGATCCACAGGACTGGACCTGTTGTCTACCCAAGCATCATCAACCACTATAGGCACCAGGAGGTTTTCGTGTGCAGCACCGGCCATATGGAACACTTTACCCATCTCAGTTCGTTCCGCTGACACTCTGACCTGTTTTAGATCCAGACTAAAAACTTACCTGTTTAGCCGCCATGTTTAATTGGTATATCTGTCCGTGCCTCTGACGTAACTATGGCGTGTTACAAATATTTTTTACACATTACAGATTAAACAAGAACAAAATACGTGTTAGTGTTATTCAAGCTATGAAGAAACAAATTATCTGATCAAACATTACAATGTGGCAGTACCTCGGTACTGAGGCGTAAATTCCTTCATTTCGTGCGGCATCGTTTTGTAGAACTGGTGCTCGCGTGGAATCAGCATTTTGCAGACGGTGCTGTCGCTGTAACGCAGCATGGTCGAGTGGCCGCCGACCTGATGCACAAACGGTTCCAGCTGCACAAACTCCCACTCGCCTTCCATCACACACTGCGGCATTGAGACGGCCGTCGGTGCTCACCAGCAACACTTCTGACCCACATAACAATATCACCTGTACTACAGGTAAAGGTAAAGGCACAACACTAATATAGCGCCACAAGGCGTGCACTGGGTAACCGGACAATACGCCGACAAACCAACTCGCTGTCAGTCAAGTCGTGGACTGGTCAACTCGCGGACTAGTCAACTCACCGAAAAATTTCATTTAAATGTGATTTGCAGTAAATTACATTATTGAACACTTTCGATAGTCTATATTGTTAGGGTTAGTGTTAGGTTTTTGTATAGTGTACAAATATATTATAATTTGTTCGTGATTTTAAAAAAAATTTGCTTTGGGCGACTTGACTAGCCCGCGACTTGACCGACTGAGTTGGTTTGTTGGCGAATTGTCCAGTAAACACGCACTGCAGCTGCAGAGGCGCTTTGCGTCACATACAAAGTGGGCGTGCAGTCTATAGGCTGTAGGCTAAGCCCGCACACACGCCACACGCAGCTCTGGTCTGCCATTTAATGGTCTCCACCTTTGTAATCCATGTAAATACATGCATTATTACTCATTTACCAACCGCAAAGGGATGGAAGGCTGAGTTGGCCAGGTTGGCTAAACTGTAGAGGACACTTTACTCACAAAGTGATCACATGTCAACCATAGATCAGGGAACGTCCACCAGCCAAGACCGACATCTTAACCACTGAGCCATGCCGCCTACCTAAGCCTGCACACACCGCAAACGAATATGGAGTACCAAGAGGGCAAAATTAATGGCCATAAATCGTTTAAAAATGGTTTAGTCTGGATATCAGAAAAAATACTCTTGTATAAATTAGTAATAAATTAGCAGACAAATGGAATTCTCTCTCTGTGAACTGTGTTAACTGTAGTAATGTCAGTTGTTTTGAAAATGTATAAATCAAACTGGAATTGGAAAGGGTATACTGGGTAACTATAAGTATGGTTTATTTTAAGCCAGTATGCTTCTAGACATTAAGTTGACTACATGCACGCAAAACAAGGAGTGCTTTAAGGTACCAGTAAACTCATCAAGCATGCTGCTATTTGTATTAGTCAACTGTTTGGCCAGCTGAGCAACATCCATGTCTAATCGGCACCAATACTGTCTTGTTTTCAGGATATGCCGCAAAAAAACCCTGAGTATTTCTTCATTCGTGGACAAGACTACTGTATCGGCACCGATCGAAAAATGTAAGTGGATATAGACGACACCCCAGATCTGTTGCTGCTTATTCAGCAGAAGTTGCACACTGTGCAGTACCGATACAGTATTGTCTCCCATTCGTTCCTTTTCCATAACTCTGCAGTGTCCACAGTAATTCCATCATTAGGAAGACAAAAATCATTCTTTCTGCGTATTTCCATTCTTAGTTACATATAAACATACGAAAGCACGCAATACTGTTGCAAGTCAGCTGGTATGTCATGCATACACGTTTCCATATCACACAATGAGGCACCATATCAAAAGTATAAGTTACAAAAGCTTGGTGCTATTTACCATGAAAATTCAAGTAAGCAACTAATGGATGTTTGCCATTTTCAGTGGAAATTTTCAATACAAGTTAAGATAGCGCGTTAAACGTTAAGCTAACACTAATCCTAACCCTAACCCTGCAAAATGGCCAATATTGTGTCGAATGGGGAGTTAAACTGGTCTCTTGTCAAAACAGCGACGAGTCAAAACGGCGACAGAAATGGCTATATACAAAACGGCAACAAACCCAAACAACATGTACAGTTCTAGTGAAGCCTATTTAATCGACCGTAGGCTGTACACATATATATATGGCATGCAACTATTAAGTTATATGAAAAAAAAGTAAAATATTTCGTCGCGCGCAATGCCTGACGTCAGTGCGAAACACATCTGAGCCCAAGATATTTTACTAACTAATGACTGCACTGCAAAAACTGCATAGTGGAATCTAAAAGTACACTGAAAAGGTCCATAGTTGACGAAAGCAAGTTTATACGTTTACTTTGGACCTGTAGCCGTTTTGGTTTGTCGCCGTTTTGACTTGTCGCCGTTTTGACCATACCCCGTTAAACTCTTGCTCAGTCACTGTCTCATTCTCGAAAATAGCGAAATCCGTCAGTTTGCTGTACGTGAAATTTCACGGAAAACAGATTTAACGGTTATTAAAATATTTTACCTGTTTTACTTAGTAAGAAAGCTCCCTCCAATGCCCACCTACGATTCAGTAAAGGCACTTGAAATGTCAACCTCTTCACTGATAGCGGTAGTTGATAAAAAAAGGATGCGATTAGCTTCAAATAACCAATGTCAACACAAATGACATCAGCAACTTCGAATGGACAATAGCACAGTCTCTAATACTGGAAGGCGACAACGCTATCCTTATCGTAATATTAAGCCATTCCACACGTTAAACATCATCAAAATATCAGCTGCATCAAAATAAACAGCATAACTGTAACAAGATGGCGGACACGTGACATCACGTGACGTGTGACTTTGGGGCCAAGAAGAGATGAGCCAATTCTAAATTATGTGAATATTTCAATTCCGATTACTTCACAGTGTCATAGACTGTGAGACTCACAGTTACAAAGTAGTGTGTTTGACAGTGAGAAGAACTTGTTTGAGATTCCGGATAAAATGATCGGGAATTTCGTTTCATAACCATTGTTGATATTATTATTTCCGTCTATTATAACGCCGCGTATTCCATTTGCCAAAACCGGTTTCAGATTTCATCCTAAACCTGTTGTGGACGGTTTGGTTTTGGCGCGGTTGCCTTGGCAACGATGGTGACAACATTTCAGTGCTCGATAAATGTGTCAGCAAAAACGTTAACGCTCTATAGTCATGTAATGTGCCTAATGTTTCTACGCATTAAAAGCATGTGTTGCAGACGATTTATTTGATATTTCAGAAGACCATAGTACAGAGAGTGGCAGTAGTCAAGCTTGGAATGTACGATTGCGGTGGCAATTGTTTTGGAGGTGTGAAGGTCATATGGTAGGGACGGATACGGCGGAGATCACGAATGACGTGCCTGAAATCAGGATTTAGACCATGCTGAGTACAGTAATTTACGTCAGAAATTATAGGTCACGCATCGAATAGGTATTAAGAAAACCACTTCTTTAACAATGTCATTTGACAAAATAATGCAATCTCACTGGTACTTAAAATTACGATTTAATAGATTTTATTGAGTTCACTTTTTGGCCCACCCTATATAAATTGCCATAAATTTCCTTTTGTTGTTTGCTATGAGATCGAGACATCTGCAGAAAGTGCGGCAATTTTGCCGCTTCCATATGCTCTCTGAGTGCCCGTCTAACAGTCAGAAATAAACAGGAAAATATGAGCTACGCACCCCGGTAACTGTATCAATGCTAGAAACATGCATCAGTAACTTAAAACGTAAAAAGCAACATGTTTGGACAATATCTCCAGTGAGCATCTGTTACATGTTGGCCCACATATTAACGTTCACCTTTCCTTACTGTTTAACTCTATGATACACCACTGCGTTGTACCACGTGAGTTTTGTATGAGCATCATGCATCCACTGCTTAAAAATAAACATGGTAACGCAACAGATATTAATATGTATCGTGGTATTACGATCTCGCCAGTGCTCTAAGGTGTTTGAGTCAGTGCTGTTATTCTTATATGACAATTTTCTTACCACAGATACATCGCAATAGGGTTTAAAAAACATAGTGGTTGTACTCATGCACTGTTTACTGTTGATGAAACT